>Ga0315909_10002229_pt1 | contig 25135 bp, 39 predicted proteins | sample LakEriMetagenome_11_FD_203527 | JGI IMG/M metagenome (GOLD analysis project Ga0315909, IMG submission 203527) | Freshwater fungal communities from buoy surface, Lake Erie, Ohio, United States - Buoy 2 MA125 | ecosystem: Environmental > Aquatic > Freshwater > Lake | place: USA: Lake Erie, Ohio...
ACCTTTCGGAATATGGGGAGGAACTATGCCATATGAAAGATTAGAGATGGTTGGAATCACTCCAAGAACTAGTAGTGGTGAAGCGGTCACCAAGGCATATGCTTTAAGAAATAAACTAGGGCAACGAATAAGGCGGTGAAATATGAGGAAAAGATTAATATTGTTATTAGTTATATTTATAACTTTATTACACCTTGTACCAACTAGCAACATAGAAAAAGAAACCAAGCGTGAGTGGACTATTGAGGATAGTAAAAACTATGCTAAAGATAGTTTAGTAGCGTGGCAACAACATCAATGGGAATGTTTAGATAAATTATGGACCAAGGAATCTAATTGGAGACCGGAAGCCTATAATAAAGTTAAGGTCATGGGTAAGAATGCTGGTGGCATCCCTCAAATATTAGGGCTTTCACCCGACACAAACCCACCAATGCAGATTGACCGAGGACTCGCTTATATCACCCATCGATACGGGACTCCATGCATGGCTTGGAAATTCTGGCAAAAGAATAGGTGGTACTAATGCCTAACTATGAGTATAAATGTGATGCTTGTAGTACGTCAGAGGAACATTATAGACATGTTGACAAGAGAGATGAAGTACCTAATTGTCAATATTGCACCAAACCAACAACACGAGTAATCAATGCGGTTCCATTCAAATTGAAGGGGACTGGATTCTATTCGACAGGAGGATAATGAAAAATTCTAATTGGGACTTAGACTTACGTGATGGTGAGTTAGGCGAGAGTAAACTTGCCGACCTATTACGTATGGATACAGTAGAAGTTAAGACAGATAGACGCTGGATAGAGACAGGTAATCTATTTATTGAAGAGTCTTGTTTCTATCAAGGAAGTGGACAATGGGAGCCATCAGGTTTAGCAATAAGCAAGGCTACTCATTGGGCTTTCATATTGGATAACAATGTAATCATAACACCAATAGACCATTTAATAAATGTAGTTAGGGACTATGGTAGACCAATAGAGAATAAGCAACCACCAAATCAATCCAAGGGACATCTAATTACACCAGCACAGTTAATCAATTACAAGAGGGTCAAGAACGAAGAGTTTGATAGGGCTGGAGAAGCATACAAGAATTATATGGAACAGGAGTACCCTATCTGAAAAATCTATTCACTTTCAGTATCGCTGTCCTCGTTCCGTTCATCTTTATCTTCGGGCTTGTCGCTTTCTACAATCTCGTCTGGCTGCTCGGATATTTCATCTCCAGAATCTCTGTCTAACCAAGGTCGGAATCCACCGATTCTAGTTATGAGTTTCTTGATAGCACGATTATGGCGCATGCGAACAGCATCCTCGCTACTTATACTCATCTCTGTAGCGATTTCGCCATACTCCATAGATTCGGCGTACTTATAAAACAGTACAGTTCTATCCTCTGTGCTGAGTTTATTGTACGCCTTATCTATTTCAATCATCATAATCATTAAGTTGCCGCCTTCGGCAGGTGCTGGAGGTCTTGAAGGACCAGCAAGATTTAACTTATGAGACACACCAAACTCACCACGAAGCACACCAGGCAGTAAAGCCTCAACAATTTCAGGCTCATAGAAAAACGAATCTGACGCTTCATAACCTAATGATTTGGCTTTCCACTTCTGACAATAATCTAATGCATCATTACGAAGTGAACGATAGATAAGATTCTTAGCATCTTTTTCGCCTATGGCTTCCCACTCTTTTAATTTATTAGGATGTTCTACAAACCATTGATATAGGGATTGCTTTATGTCATCGAGTTCAACCATTGAATATTTTTTATGATACTCAGAGGCAACAGCAATTACAATGTAATCCCACTTCTCAATGCTAGTCCAGTCCATTACCATTTCCAAGTCTTGCCTTCCACAGTAAAAGACCTATTTACGATAGGTACTAATTGAGGCACAACAGTTTTGCCATCAACATGCAAAATACCAAAACCTTGTTGCCACGTAAACAATCCAGCCTTAATATATTTAGCACTAGCATAGTTCATTAAATTGCCCAGTTCCATACCCCATATAGTCTTAGGCTTACCGCCACGATATGTTTGAGTATGATGTGTCAAGCCCATACGATGCGTGTGTCCACACACTACAGACATGCCTGAACGCTTTGCTAATCCAAGTGCGGTAGCACCAGCAGTAGGTTGTACGTTGCCTTCATCACCATGCATTAACAACCAACCGGGAGCCAGTTCATAAGGGTCTTTGTGATATTTAATCTCTAACTCATCAAGCCCTAAGAAATTTTCTAATTGCAACTCAGGTAAGCCAAGTAATCCTGGTGCCCTCATTGCAACTGTATTAAATAATCTATCTGTATGATTACTGCGAATCATATGCTCAATAGTTAAGTCATAAAGAACTTGACGAGTAGTGTCTCTGTCACGTCCAATAGAACGCTCAAACTCTAACTCGGTGCCCTTACTCCATTTACTAATAGTCTGCATATCCATTTCATCTCCGCAAGATACTACGGTGTCAGGTTGGTATGCCTTGATAAACTTAGCAATTGCTTTCACGGCTTCTGCATCGTGGTACGGTACTTGGAGGTCTGATATGCAAACAATAGTTTTCATTTCTTTTTGGCTCGTCTCTTATTCTCTAAGCCTACGTTCTTTTTCTTAGATAGAACTCGTAGGTTGGATATTTTATCGTTGCCCTTACGACCTTTGTTATCAATATGGTCTACTTCTTGGTTGCGTTTTAACTTCTTGCCAGTAGCCTTCTTGTAATCAAGACGTGCTTTATTGGTAGATGTAGTTTCAGTAGAGCCATCTTTTTTCTTACGTTTAATAACGTAGATTGGACGACCACCATTTTGTTTACTGCCCTTGTAAGGTCCAAATATTTTCATTTGTCCCATTCTCCTCTCAGTACTAGCAATCCTATGATTGCATAGTTAGCCATATCCTTGAATGAATCTTCAAATGACTCATGCTCTGGACTTTTTTTATTATCAACTAAATTATTAATTCGTGCCAACTTATCATGCATACGAACACGCAGTCCATTGATAGCACCACCTGGTGCATCAGCAATATTCTTTGCGCCGTAATCCCTATGTTTAGATAGTAATAAATCTAATAATTCTTGATAGGTCTTTCCGACATGGTACTCAAAAGTGGTATTTTGAGCGTCAAAATGAGTGATTTCTGCTCTATCTGCGTCTTGGTTATATGGAAACCTTGCGTTTCCAAGTGGGTTATAATCTGCCATATTTCATCACTCTCCATCTTCTTCATTGTTGGTCTCTTCTTCTAATAAACTTACTAGGTCCTGGTCGAAGGAAGACATATGTTCATGTATTATCATGTCTTCAATAAAACGTTTCATTTTACCAGGATTAGTTTCGGCTGCATATAATGTGGCGTAAGTAGATTGAGTAATCTCTCTAATGTTCTCAGGTTTATCTGCATAATCATAAAGACATCTCAATAGAGAGCCTATCATTAATTGATACCCGCTAGGAAGTATTAACTTAGGGTCAAATGGTTCACTACCAATATCATCTAGCAGATGGTCTGTAGCCTCAAAAATATTGTCAAATTGTTGACCACATATCTTGCACTTAGGTATCTTTTTAAATTTCATTGAAACCTATTTTCTTATGGAAGTATGATGCACCTTCCAACACAAACATCGAATTAACATCATGCCCATCAGGCAACTGAATAGTAGTTACTGGTAGTTCCCTAGCAAGACTTGTTGCAAACTCTTTACCTGGTTGGTCTCCATCTGCAAATACAAAAATTCTTTCAAAGTCTGCAAGTAGTCGTGTGTAGTGTTTCTTCCAACTGTTAGCACCAGGAACTCCAACGCATGGAATACCAATTAAAGAAGATACAGTAATTGTATCTATCTCACCCTCGCATACTCCAATAAAATCACCAGCCCTTTCAACATCTAATACATTATACATTTTAGTTTCGGCGCCTGTCATTCCCATGTACTTAGGTTCAACAGCAGGATTAAGACTGCGAAAACGCAAATCGACAACGCCAGTCTTGGTAATATACGGTATGGATAATCTTCCTTGGAATTGTTCATGTCCAACATCAGGCTCCCCTACTACGCCTAATCGAGCCAGACGTGCTGCTTCCCTTGTTATTCCCCTGCTTGCGAGGTAATCTTCCGCCTGAAAGATGTTTGCTGCGTATTTGGTTGTCGCCAAATCCAATAATTCCCTCTGCAAATGATTTTGCTTCACGAATATCAACCCTTTCTTGCTTTGCTATAATCTGTAAACTATTACCATTCATGCCACAAGCAAAACAATTAAATATGTTTTCCTTCGTGTTAAAACTTGCCGAACTGTGTGTATCGTCGTGGAATGGACACTTGATGTTAACTTGTCCAGTTGTTCTAGAAAAATTAGCACCATAATGTTTTAATACCGCAACTATATCTGGTAAATCATCAACTAAAGACATCGCCTAACCTCAATACTAAGTAGGAATCTGCTATTGTTTTTCCTCTTGCTTTGATAATAACCGCAGGAAGGACGGCTTCTCTCTTAATGCCTCTTGCTTCCGCATAATGCTTTGCTTCAATTTGAGCCTCTTTGGTCCAGCCAGATAAGTCAATGCGACCTGATTGACCGGGAGCCTTGGCTTCGATGACTCCAACGCAGTTAAAGAAGTCCGCTCTGACAACAACGTCGCCTTCATCTCTTGCACCTGTTCTTGCAAGTCTCTCACTATCATATCCAATTCGTCTAAAATAATCTCGTAAGTCGGTTTCAAAGTTTGCTCCTCTAGCCTTATGGCTTTTTCTAGTTGTCATGAATTCTCAGGTATATCTTCTACATACATGTATTCAGGATTGAATGCTAACCAAGTCAGAAGTGTTCCTCCAGCATCCGCTCTACCATATCTGTTCTTGACTGACGCCACGCCCATTGATGTGCCAACAGTGCCAAGTGTACAGATGAGAGCAGGGAGTTGGGAAACCTTCCCTTGAATTGCACTTCTTGGTTGACAAGGTGAGCCAAGTACAGCCTCCGAAGTGTGATGTAATACAACAATCGCCGAGTTAGTCGCTCTAGCAAGATACTTTAACTCCTTCATAATTGCCCGCATTGATGCGAACTCTTCACCACCATCGGTGGCTACATCCATTAAGTTATCTAAAACTATTAAAGTTGGTGGACAACCCCACAACTCTTCAAACGCTTGTACTTCTTCGTCAATATCTTGCAGGGTTGGTGATGATTCAAACGACCAAACTATATGACTGCCTTTTTGTAGGACTGCTTTAGTCCATCCAACATCAGTATTAAGTTTATGCTCAACATCTGTTTGACTCTTACCTGATATCATTGACGCTAGGCGCATAGCCATAGTGTGAGCATTGGTATCAGCGGATATGTAAAGAGTCGGAACATTAGTTTTTAATGCTAGTGCTAGTGCAAGTGTTGATTTACCTGCACCAGGAGCACCAGCAAACATAGAAACTTCTGAACGCCGTATTATAATTTTGGACGCTTCAAACGCTTTAAAACAAGAAGGTAGGGGTTCCCCCCCAATAGATGCTTTACCTATTGACCTAACTAGTGTACGCATTTATAAGCCCCTACCTAATTGTTAAAACGGAAATTGTTCTGCTGTTAATTCACTGGCTTGCATTGGTCCGCCCCTTGAGGCATTGGACACACCCACATTGCGTAAGGATTTCCCGTCTTGCTGGAGATTCCCGACTTGTACTTCCTCGCCCCGTGCTGACATGTCGGCCCCGCTGAGGTAGCGGATGGAGCCGATGCCTGGGGTGGAACTGAGGACTGCGGAGGCTTTATGCTTGGAGTGGTACTGGGCGTCGATAAAGGGGTGGCATTACTCGCTCCCACCACCAACTTTCCAACGGCGGCAATTTGAGTTGAGTAATCCCCTATGCCCTCTAGTAAAACGCTTAGTTCATCAGCAGTATTTGCTCTGACGTTAATCATATCTCCACCAGGAGTTTTATATGATACTTGTAACTTCCAATCTTCTGCCATTTATCCTTCTTTCTTTACAGAGAATTGACAATGAGCGGTGAGTCCGCACATGTACTGACAAGAGTTTGTGTTGGGCAAGAATATACCTGCCTTCCTAGCCTTGTCAAAACCTTTAATCAGGAACTCCATTTTATCGTATGTATATCCTGATAAGTCAACCATTTCTACAGTATTACTAGCACGAGACATGTAATAGTTACCCCAGTTAACACTTATGTTAAAGGTTTGCTCTAAACCAAGTTTGTAAAAACCTAACTGTAAAGTGCTAGTTGGAGTATTTTTTGATGTCTTCAAATCAACTATTACTAATTGACCATCAACATCAAAAATTCTATCTATAACCATCTTGACCGGAACATCAGCCACTACTGGCATCAGTTCTAATTCAATTGCTGGTCTACCATCTGGTGCTGTCCAAATTTTCCAATTAGGATTAGCCTTACGCCAATTGATATAATCCTCAACCCACATAGGTCCTGCAGTTTGCCAAAACTTTACATCTTCCTTGTTAGGAGACATTTTGGTAGCCCTGCCACCTACACGAGCATTGGTTAAATCTATACCTTCAGATTCTTTAGACCATGCTTGGTCCCATAAATGTTGGCTCATAGATTCTCCCTATCATACATTTCTGTTGCTAGGTGAAATGCTGAACCACCAACTGACCAAACAGATGGCTCCTCTTGCTTCTCCAATAATCTACCAAGGTAGTATTGATATCCACAAGTTAGGTAAGTGCTGAAAGCACTGTACGACATGTGTTCAGGTAACGTATATTCTTCTAGTTTGATTGACATTGGTATGAGTATACATCATAGGGGTAGGATATGTAATTCCCTAGGCATTTACATATATTGCTAGTCATGTGTATAATTGATATTAATATAATATATAATAAGACCCCGAAGGGGTCTATAATATAATATATAATAAATTATATACTATAATAGGAGAACTATGTCAACTACTTTCTGGGCAGTATTTCTTGGTGTAATGGCAGCATATATCGTAGTAACCCTACTGGAGGGTATTGTAGATGAAATCCATGCAAGGAGACATGCTAAGTACCTAGAGTATTTAGATGACCAAGCAGAAGAATTCTTTGAAGAAATGGCAAATATCTAGAAACGACAAAAGACCCCCTTTCCTAGTATCTCTACTGGGTCAGGGGGTTTTCGTGTCTCTAAAGGGCCTTTAAAGCCTTTTTAGGGGTATATCTAGGCTCCTACGCCATACTCTTTTTCGGTCTTATCTGCCCATTTAGCCAATGGACCTGCAATAGAACCAATTAGGATAGCATACTCAGGGGCAAGGTCGGCAGCAAGGGCTAGTCCCATTGTCACCGCTGATGCCAATACAGCACGAAGGTAAGACTTAAATGCAGCCTTAGTCTTTGGGTCTTTTAACTTATCGATTATGTTTTTCATTGTTTCTCCTATTTTTTTTTAGGTACTGTACCCATCCAACTGAACCAGTTAGAATCGTCTTTAGCATATTCTATTTTAATTGAGATATGTAAATGTTTATTGTGCTTGTTACTGCCAGTGTATTCTTTGTCACCTTTTTCAAGTGACCAGATTCTACCCTTAAAAATAAGATACTTAACACGCTTATCATCTTTAAGTTTCTCATAAATTTCCTCGCAATCAATACCATTAGCAGGGTCGTGAGTTAAATCTACTGCAAACCCTGTATTGTGGTCTGAGTTAGGACTGGACTTGAGATGAGCAGCAGATGGTAGCAGACCATCGCTTGCTTTCTTGCGCTTCGGTCTTAATGCCGTCGCTTGGCGCAGTACAGCAATTGCAGCAGGTGTGGCTTTCTTGGCTACAGTTGTCATATTGACATCCATCCTTCGTATTTTGCATCTGGGTTGTCCTTAAGCCATTGTTCTCTTAATAGGTTTTGACTAGGCCAACAAATATCAGTTGGGTCACAGCCACAACCTTGGCAGTTATTGTCTTCCATTTTGAATCAAAATTTGGTATAAGGTATCTACTTTTTCTTCTAGTCGGTTAACCTGGTCTTTGACGCTAGACCCACCATTGGGGCGAAGTTCGGATAAATAGTGTTTAACTAAGTGTCTTACTCCAAGTGCTAGTGCTCCAATAAGAGAAGTGATGGCGACAGCAAAGGCTGCCCAGTCATTAGGTGTCATTATAAGGTCCTTATTGTTACTAGTAGGATACCACCAAAGCCTGAAAATCTTTTGTCGGAAGGGGTTCGGTTGATAAATTGTATTTCTTCTATAAGGCCAAGATATGATTCTTCATTTCTGAAGTCTTCAATGCGAATAGTATCACCAGCACTTTCTATGTTTTCCAATAAGGTTAGTTTCTCATATGCTGCACCTTCGTGCCCTACTTGGACTCCAAAAGAATCTAGTTCTCTATCAAAGCAAGCCAATGGGTATTGGATTAATCTTTGACGTGGAACTGCTGGTAATGATTTTAATTGATAGCCTCTAAAAATTGGGCCTTGGGTATTCACCGTTGATGACCTATTTAAAATAAACTTAAACGAGATGTATTGCTGAGAACCGCTAGGGTAGGATACTGAAGTCTCTTGGATATCAATTCCTTCAGGGAATGTTCCAATGGTATACTCGGCATCATCTTGTCCTATAGTGTTGATGCTTACAGTACCATAGTTATTTCTTCCAATAAATTTTAATACTTTAAATATCTTATCTTCTAGTGTAGCATAGCGTATTTTTCCGGTAGTAATATATCCGGTAGACGCTAAAATAGTTGCATGTTCTGTGTATACATATCCACCAGTTGCGCTAGAGTATGGGGTTGTAAACATTATTTGGTTAGTGCTACCTGCAAAAGCACAAGAGGTTGTAACCTTGTTGCTAACTCCAGGGTAGTAAACATCATTTGCATAAGCAAATCGTAATGTTTCAATTTCATTGCCTAGGTCAATACGGATTACTCCAGGCTCGCCACCTACGCCAGTTGCACACCAGACGAATTTGTCTCGTGCAGCAAAGTCATAGCAAGGCTGAGTAGTTTCCACAATAAGTGGACCATATTGGATGGAGCCGTCGGTATCTGAGACAACTGCTGCACGGATTCCTTTACTAGTACCTATTAGCATATAGCCAAGGTAATAGAAAATCTTATGTACTATTTCTCCAACTGGAAGTTCAGCAGCAACTACAGAAGAAGTTAAGGTGGGCATTACTCCTGCAGTTGATAATGTAAACTTAGTGATTGTAGACTGAATTCCATTGTAGCCAGCAACATAGATGGCGGCACCTGATGCTGTGATACTTGTATACGTATGAGTAGCACTTGAGTGTGTGTATAACGGGCTTGGCATTGTTGTTGCACTTGTTGAAAATTCATATACAGAGTTATTAGCACACATTACAATACGCTCTTTTACGAACTCCATTACTGCATTTGTTAGCACAATGCTTGGAGATGTAAACATAGAAGTATTTGCTACAGTACTGTCTTCAGTCAAAGCCTTCTTGTATACACGTAATTTTCCAGAACCGCCAATATCATTTGTTACCCAATAGGCAGTAGTTCCATCATCACAGATAGAATATACTTTATCATCAGTACCTGTGTTGTAATCAATAAAATGAGTTACAGTTCCAGTATTTGTTATCTTATCTACATCATATTCATCATGTAGTAACACGCCATTATTTCCACTCCATGTGATAGAGCGAGCAAATTGTTCTGACCTAGCGTTTGTGTTGATTGGGCCTGTAGTATTATGTCCTTCAGTACAGGACTTAAGAAGTGTTGCTTCTCCTTTGTTCCAAACATTTATACCCTTGCTATCTGCAAATCTATATGATACAGACTCACCAGCAGATGGGTCATAAAAACTAATACCATCACCACCGTGGAATGATGATTGAGCACGTACCCACCAACCAGTAATAGACTGTTCACCAGGCTCTGTGCTCTGGTCAATCTGTTGCTTGCGGTATTGGGCTGTCTGTCTGCGGTAAGGAGCCTCATCATTAGTAAACAGAAAGAACGGTAGCGCATTAATTGCTACATCATATGATTCAGAGTTTCCAGCATAGCCAACTGCGTTAGCAGCGTTTGACAAACTATAGGGTAAGCCTTCGGTAATATCTGAACCATATGCCATTTATTTACTCCGTTTTTAAGTGTAAGGTTAAATTTTAAAGAATGTCTAAAATTGCTTGTGCTTTAGCACGTTCTACAATTTCAGTTTTTAACAAATTATTTACTTGCTCAAATTGTTGAAGCACAGCAAGCCGCTCTAGTCTATCCATTGGACATTGACGTGCCGCCTCTTGAGTCTCTAAATCTTTTAAAGCAATTAAGTCAGCATCCCAATTGCCATCTAAAGTTGCTAGTAGTTTTTTGTAGACATCAATATTGGTAGAATATGCATCTACTTCCATTTGTCTGCTTTGCATTGGCGTTAGTTGTACATTATTTTCCATTATTTATCCATTTCCCTTAGTTGATTTTATATGAATTCAGCATCATTTACAATTCCCCCTGGCAGAGTTGCAGGATTAGAATATTTAGTACCAAACCCGCCAAACCATGCGTATGCGTGAATATAAGGCGATTGACTACCACCAAATGCTATTGCAGTTTCGGTAGGATTCCAATCAATAGCACGAATTTCTGATGTACTAGTTGTGCCGACAGATGGGTTAGAGTATCGGGTACCAAAACCAGTAGACGAACTCCAAGGATGTACTACCACTGGAACTGAACCACTAGTTGAATATGCATTTCCAAATGCAATAAGTGTACCTGCAGAATTAAATTTAACAGGATATGGGTTACCGGTTGCAGGGAATGAAGGTGGGTTTGTGTATTTAGTTCCAAAACCACTTGACCAAGCGTAAGCCTGAACATTAAGCCATGAAATAACTAATGCATCCCCAGCGGGAGACCAATCTAAATATTGTCCTGTAGTGCTTGGTGTTGTAGCAGGGTCTGCATACTTAGTACCAAACCCACTAGACCAAGCATACACAGCAACCCAAGGAGAACTTCCTTGCCCAAGTGCTAATGCTGTTCCAGCAGGATTAAATTTTGCTACCGTTACGTTGCTCCCTGGTAGTGTTGCTGGATTAGAGTACTTAGTACCAAACCCGCTTGACCAAGGAAAAGCATGAATATAAGGACTACTAATGCTACCAACTGCTATATTAGTTCCAGCAGAATTGAAGTGCACAGCAGTTCCAAACTCGTTAAAAGTTTTTGTATATCGGGTACCAAAACCAGTGGATGAACTCCAAGGATAGGCATTAACTCCATCGTAACTATCATTAGCAACAGCAATAACTGAGCCATCTGATTTAAATGATACGCTATTGCCGTTTCCTGGCGGCAAAGTGGCTGGGTTAGAGTATTTAGTTCCAAAGCCAGTAACATCATTAAATTTATATACAGTCAGATATGGTGTATCATCATGTGCTACTGCTAACACGGAATTATTATTAAATCCAGGGAGTATAGAAGATGCCATATGAGAAAAGCCTCTAGCACTTGCTCCAGTTCTAGTACTAATTAGTGGCATTATTACTCCTTAAGCAAACTTATTTTGAGTTGCAAGTACTACATAGGTTGGTGTAGATGCTGTTTTAATAATTGTATATGAATATGCGTCTATACTAGATGCGTTTCCAGCATTTGGCGTTTGCCCATTTACCCACTTAGGAGTAACTGATGTACCATCAATTGCAAGTGCTGTAGGATAGTATGCGGTTGCACCGTTAGTATTCAAGAAAGTAACTGTTACGGAGTCTCCAGTATCCATCAAGGATGCTAGGGTTGTGCTACTATTACCACGAATATTAAATGTAAAGTTAGCAGATGCATTTGTTGTATAATACAATATTGCTTGAGTTAAGTAATCAAAGTTAATTGTACCAGTTGCAGCGGTTGCTGATACGGTTGTAATCTCCTGAGGAGACTTTAAGGTTGGATAGTTTTCGGTTGGACTAGTAAGGGTTTTACCGCTTAAAGTTTCAGTACCGTCAAGAGTTGCAAAGTTTCCATCAGTTAATGCTGTGTTAAACTGTGCAGTAGTACCAGTAATAGTATTTGAACCTAAAGTCATAGTTTTACTAGTAAGTGTATCTGTAGTGGCTCTACCTACTAATGTATCAGATGATGAAGGTAGGGTTAATGTTCCAGTATTTACAATGGTAGACATTGCTGGAGATGTAAGAGTCTTATTAGTTAATGTCTGGGTACCAGTTAAGGTAACAGCGGCATCAACACCAGTAGTAAAATAAGTTAAGTCATCTGAGGTCAGAACATGCTTAACTACAGCACCAGCAGAGTGGCTTTGTCCACTACTTCCTGCTTTTGCTCTTTGAATAGTTAGGGTATCTGCTGCAATAGCAGTAACAAAAACAATCTCTTCATTAACTGTATCTGGGTCAAGGGCTAAGGTAAATTGGTCTACGTTTCCGGCAGCCAATGATGCTCCACCCATAAGAGCAGTTCCAGTACCTGCTGTAACGGTCATGGTTGTTGCTGAGGAGTTTATAGCACTTTGTAGCGCTGTTTCAACGCTAACGCTTGAGAACTTACGGGTCATTGGTTTTCCTTACCTAGTGTAGTGCGGACGTATTGGATATTTGCCTGTTAATTTAGAATTTTCTTCTTTAAGTCTTTGTTGGTACAGAGCATAAATATATTTAGAGGCTGACTGACCAGCATTAGAAGGAATCTTAGTGTCTGCATTGTCGGACTCAGCAGATGTAAGGTTAATCTTTCCTGCGTCAAGGAATGATAGTAGACGATAAGCAGCACCTAGAGTAATAACATCTCTACAGGTCTCTGGCAAACCAGTTACATCAGAAAATTCTTCGTTGCTTGAATCAAGAGTATTTGGGGTTGAACGATACCATACTTGGACTGTTCTACCAGGGGTTATGTAATCAAAGATTACGATTGCTGATGTTGAGTTAAAGGATGAGGCATTTGCCATTCCATCCAGTCTCCACTTGTCAACCATCTTCCACTCTTTAGATGGACCAACTGTTTCCCAAGATATCTGAATTATATCTTCGCAGTCATCAGGCAGAGCGTAACTGTTCTGGGCTGAGTTAAATGTGAATGTGTATGAGGCTACCGTCCATAAGGTTGGGTATACGCTGTTAATTGTATCGTTGATTGCTTTTCTAATATTAACTCTAGGAAATGTTGGGGATAATGTTACCTGTGCATATTGTGCGTGAGGGGCTGGAGATGTGTTGCTATAACCACGACCAAAGCCTGGGATAGCGGTTAGGGTGCTTGATGACTTATCAAAAGAGTCAATCCAAATAAGTTCATCATCTATTTCAATAATGCCTTTAGCAAGATTGGATGATGAACCTATCTGAATAGATGAATCAGTTGTTGTCAACCCACTTGAATTAGCAAGATAAGTAATGCGGTCTTGACGCATAGTGTAACCAGTCAGGTTAGATTTAACTTCGTCAATCATATCTTTAAGTGTTGCCATTATTCTCCTCTAATTCAAGTAGTTATTTAGTTTTAGTTACTCTGCTGAAGGTGCTGCAGGTAATTTAGCCAACTCATCTTGGTGAACAGCCATTGCTGTATCAAGAATTGCTAGTGCTTCAGTTGCTTGCTTAACGCCCTCTTCATTGTTTGAGGCTGCAGCAACCTGCTTGTTGATATCGTGTTGGTATGCCTCTGCAGCAAACTGAGTAAGTCTCTGCTCTAGGATACTCTTCTTCTGTTCTGCGCTTAGTAGACCTGAGTAGTCTATTGTCATTGTGTTTCTCCTTGTTGGTTGTTTACGTAAACATAGTCCCCTTGGAACTATGAATCTTATTGTACTATATTATGCCTTATGATGTAAGTGCTACTGAGGGATATTGTCTAAAATAGTGGTTTCTGCGCCCGATGCTCCTGCTCGGACTACCAGTTTAAGAGTTCCTGCGTTGGTTCCGGCAACAAGGTATATGCGAGCAAGGTCTGCCCCAGGGTTTGCAACAGCAGACGTTGTTTTCTTCATTCCCATAAATGCTCCGCCGTAAGCAGACTCAAAAGAACCATTACCGCTAGGCAGCACTGCGCCATATGATGTTACATAACCATATGCATCAACCTTAGCCAACACCGTCCCACTACTATTCTGCCATTCCTGCAAGTTGGCGGTCTGCGAGGCTACACCTTTAATTACAAGGGGCACATAAGCAGCATTGCCATCTGCTATCATAAATGAAACAGAACCTTGTGTGCTAGATGTATAAATATAACCATGGCTTGATGCTTTAATTCCACCAGAAGAATTTATATATCCACTAGAATTTACACTAGCAATTACACTGCCGGCACTATTCTGCCATTCTTGAAGATTGGCAGTTTGTCCTGATGCTCCACGTACTTTTACAACAGCCATTCCAACAACGCCAGCGTTTGCAATAAGCAATCCAGCAGAAGCGGGGTAGAATACTGTTTGATTTGTTCCACCGTCTAATAGTTGAAGACGACCATATCCAGATGCACCACTATTTGAAATATATTGATTTCCAAGAATTAAATTACCACCAGAATTAATACTAGACAACACAGTACCAGCACTATTCTGCCACTCCTGGAGGTTAGCGGTTTGGGAGGCAACGCCTTTGACTACTAATGTAGGTAATGTTGTTACGCCACTAGGGTTTGAAAATCCATTGTAAGCAACACCAGCAAATGACAAAGAACCCGAATTGACTGATTGTGTGTAAAGCGTTGTGCTTGTTTGAATTGAATTTTGAAAATTGCCATTTGAATCAAACTTCGCCAACACAGTCCCAGCAGAGTTCTGCCACTGTTGCAGGTCAGCAGATTGTGAGGCTGCGCCTTTAATTATTGCAACGACATTTGCAGCAACAGAGTTGACAACGAACAATGGGTTGACAGAACTGTTAGCACTATTGGCTCCGTATAAACCAGCAAATCCACGAATCGAACCACCAGCAATAACTGATGCCAATACAGTTCCAGCAGAGTTCTGCCATTGAGTGAGGTCTGCAGTTTGGGATGCGGCGGCTGCCACTATTAATCCAACTCCACCTGCTGCCGCATAAATACTCACATTTGGAACAGTGCCAACACCTTCAAATACAGAACCATAACCACCGTTAGGTTGAACTACATACAAAGCACGACCACCAGCATCTGCTGTTGTGTTAATTGCTAGTCTGCCAGCAGAACTAAATGAAGACAATACAGTTCCAGAATTATTCTGCCACTGTTGTAGATTAGCGGTTTGGGATGCGGCACCTTTTACAATAAGACCTACGGTTGCTGCTGAAGCAGTATTAATAGTAGAATTACTTGTAATATTAAGCCCAATACCTGGTATTCTAAATCTTGTAATGCTTGAATTTCCTAAAGTAATTTCGTTAGACACAGTAGTGGATGATGCGGTAGCAGAATATCCTAACATCATGTTATTAGAGCCAGTTGTTACGCCATCTGCAACTCTACCTAAGTAGGTATTTTGAGTACCTGTTGTCAAAGCATATCCAGCACCGCTACCTACTGCGGTTGTAGCACTAGTAGCAGTAGCCTGATTCAAGGCAGCGTATCCTATTGCAACAGTATCGGTACCGCCAGTTACATTTGCACCAAGTGCTCCTGCACCAATTGCAACAAAATATCCACCAGTAGTTGTTGCCCCAGCAGCACTATATCCTATTGCAACAGCGCTATCTGCAGTTGTTGCATATCTCATTGCTAGCACACCAAGGGCTACGTTTGTACCACCCGTAGTCAATGATTGTAATGCTGAGCCACCAATTGCTACGTTAAAATATGAAGTTGATGAATTTAACGCATTGTATCCAATGGCAGTATTATTTTGTCCTGAAACGTTGCTGGCGAGTGCGCCTTGTCCAAAAGCAACGTTGCTGCTTACATTTCCACCACCTAAACCAATTGTCATTCCATTAATGCTTGCATCAACTGCAGAGGTTAATTTACCTGCTGAAGAGATGGATGTAAGCACAGTTCCAGCACTGTTTTGCCATTCTTGCAAGTTAGCAGATTGTGAAGTTGCGCCTTTGATTCCAACTCCAACTGTAGAAGCAGATGAAATTACAACACCAAATTGGCTGCCAGCCGTAACCGCACCACTTGTTGCAACAGTCATACTTGAAGCCCAGATGCGACCACTTGAAGTTACTGCGGCTAATCCTGTACCTGCAGAGTTCTGCCACTCTTGCATATTTGCACTTTGTGAGGCTGCTCCTCTTGCAACAATAGGAACAAATGTTGCACCCGCAGCAACTGCGCCAATCATAACAAGCGAAAGTGGCGATGCGGCCCCTATTACTACTCTTGCGCTAGGGATAGTTAAATCTCCACCAACCGAAACGCTTGCCAATACCGTACCAGAACTATTCTGCCATTGCTGTAGAGCGGCAGTTTGGGAGGCGGCACCTTTGATAACCATAGTTGCAGCAGTTGTAGAACGGCCATTAAATGTTGCTGAGTCTGTTGCTGTTGTATCCCAATATGTTCCAGATGCAGCAATTCCGTCAAAATATCTAAAACGAATTGCAGTTGATGAACCACTACCAGCAGTTACGTCTCCATCTTTAGAAACATTTAATAAAACAAAACCATCGCTTCTTTTCCAATCTTGCAAATTACCTGTTTGAGAAGCAAGTCCCGCTACGGTCAAACCAACCGCAGATGTTGATGTGGGTTGGACTATCTGAGAAGCAGTAAAAGTATTAGCCGTTGCAAGATATGGAACACCAGTAATTGCTGAGCCTGCTGGGATTGTTACAGTGCCAGTAAATGTAGGGGATGCAATAGGTGCTTTAGTAGCAATAGAGTTAGTTACTGTAGTGGCAAAACTAGCATCATCACCTAGTGCTGCAGCCAACTCATTAAGAGTATCAAGGGCAGCAGGTGCTGCATCTACTAGATTAGATACGGCAGTACCAACAAATTCAGTTGTAGCAACTTGAGTTGTATTAGTGCCAGCAGTAGCAGTTGGTGCTGTAGGAGTACCAGTTAAAGCAGGTGATGCTAGTGGTGCTTTAAGTGCTACATTGGTAATAGTCTCATATGTAGAAGCAGCGGTAGCAGAAGAAAGTTTGGCAGATAAATCAGATACAAGTCCAGTAACTTGTGACTCGGCAATAGTAATTGCAGTTTGGTCTATACCAAGGGTAGCAGATGTTGATGTGCCAGAATTAGTTATTGGAGCAGTTACTGATACCACTCCAGAAGGCCCCTGTGCCCCTGTAAGGCCTGTATCTCCCTTAGCCCCTTGTGCTCCTGTGGCTCCAGTTGCACCAGTGCTTCCTATAGGCCCTTGAGGACCTGTAAGACCAGTTGCGCCTGTGTCGCCTTTTAAGCCTTGTGGGATTGTAAAGTCAAATACGGCAGCAGATGTTGTCCCAATATTGACTACATTTGCTACGCTTCCAGGTGCACCAGTAGCGGTAGAACCGACAGTAATAGTTGCAGCAGTTCCAGTTGCACCTGTCGCTCCAGTAGCACCAGTTGCACCTGTTGCACCAGCAGCGCCTGTGGCTCCTGTGGCACCTGTAGCACCAGTCTCGCCTGTGTCACCCTTAGGTAATACCAAGTTTAAAGTTTGTGTTGGGGCAGTACCCGTGATTGTAGCAACAGCAGTTGCACCACCAGTTACAGTTCCAATTGAAAGTGTATTAGCAGGACCAGTAGCACCAGTATCGCCAGGTGTACCTTGAGGTCCTTGCTCATTTGACAGAACAATAGTTGTCTCTGGAGTGCTAATGGTTTCTACAATTACATCAATAGCCTCTGTATCAGGGCTAATGTTAACAGAAATATTATCTACTGATGATTCCTGTACTACTACAATTGTCTCACTCATTAAGCCACCGATGGTGTAACTACAAATTTACCTTCTAGTAAACGAGTAACTACGGTTCCAGAATCTAAAACTAAATCATAAACGTATTTACCTGATGTTAGGGCAGCAGTGGTTTCAGCACTTAAGGTTACAGTTACGGTGCCAGCAGCACCACCTAGAGCAATCTTACCGTTAGCATTAGTTGCCAATATAGTTGTGGTTGTTGAACCAATGAAAGGTTTTACTGTCATGGTTGCAGTATAACCAGTTAGATTCCAGGCAGTATTGCCAGTCTTAACAGTAAAAGCAAATACAAATGTGGCACCCTCTTCGCAAACTAGATTATGTTTTCCACTCATAGGTTTATGCTCCTCAATGCAGCAGGTGCTGCTAGACCAGTAGTACCAGCAAGTTCATTACAAATACCATCAATATCTTTAAACTTATCTCTAGTTCTTCCTGCTTCTGCTTTAATGTTAAGAGCACCTACAGTTGCTAGACCAGTGGTACCAGCCCAAGCATTTGCAGCACCTTGCTCATCAAGATATTGCGCTATATTAGTGATGCCAGCAAGACGATTAAGTTCTTGAGTTAGGCTACTACCTGCTTTACCAAGTGCCATTGTTTATCCTATCTAGGTGTAATGATTTTCTTATCAGGTGTGATAAGTTTTGATTTAGGCTCTTCCTTAAGTTTACCAAAGAATGCCTTGTAATAATGCTCATCTAATGAGAATCGCTTCATATGTGGTACAGTTGCTCCAGTATGGCAATAAACTGGTATCTCAGCCTTATCGCATAGGGCAAAGAAGAATATATCTTCTCCCATAAACTTAGTGCCTCTACCTATTTCCATAAAGACTTGACCATCAGGTCCAGCCTCACGAACTTTAGGTACAATACTACGATGCATTAGGATAAATCCCATACCTGCTGCATCTACCTTGATTAATTGATTCTCTGGTAGTGGGTGTACTCTAGTTATACCTACTCCACCATCACCATCATTAACAAAACTATATACTGTAGGCATTGGAACCATCAAAGGTTCCTCTGGATTATCTGTAGTAAAGTATACTCCAGTAACCAATGGACGCTTTTCAGCATCTTTATTATCCCATAATAACTTAAACTTCTCTGGACTAATTACTACATCTGAGTCTACCCATAGTAGCCATTTGTAATCAGTCTTGTCATACCAATAATCAATTACTGTCTGTCTTTGTCTAGCAATCTGATTGCCTTGACTACGTAAGGTTGAAGCAAATTCTACACCAGACTTTAACATTACATCTGTTACGCCTTGCATAAACTTGCCATCTACCATACCATTGTCACACCAAGCAATTGCTACTGAATCTTTAGTCCCCATTTTTCCCTACTTCTTTTTCTTTGCTGCTGCAGCGTTATCAATAAGATTTGGATAGGGTCTACCTGCTGCTTTAGCCCTAGCCTTTGCTGAACTCTTTTGCTTTGGTGTCAATTTCTTAGAAGTTTTCTTAGGGTTTTTCTTGTCCCAGAATGCTTTTTTTACCATTTGACTTTATCCGCCCAATAAGCCGCTGACATTTTACCTTTAGCAATATTCTTGCCATGTCTTGCTTTAAATGATTTGCGTTTCATCTTCATACGCTCAGATTCACCAGCCTTTGGTTTACCAGCAGTGCTTGCGCCTTGCTCACCAAATCTAATTGTCTTTACTTTCTCTCCAACTTTAGCCACAACTACGTGTGACTTCTTAGGATGATTAGGAGTACGCTTTGGTTTATTAAAACCAGATACTCCAGCCCTTTGTAATCTTGAATCTTTCACTTGCTCCCCTTTACTATTTTTTTAGTCTTAGGGTCAAAGCGAGTTTTCTCACTACCATCTTTACGGAGAATAACAATCATACCGTCCCGTATAATTGATTTGTTAAATCCGTCGTGACGCTTGCGTTGACCCGATGACATAATTTACTTCTTCTTGCCCATCTTTTTCATAACCATTTTCTTACCTGCTTTTTTGGCTGCTTTCTTGGCCATTGCCTTGCCCTTTGGTGTGTATGGAAATTCCATCTTTCCTACTTTTGGCATTATATTTGTCCTATCTCTTTCATTATAGTTGCGGCTTTTGGTGTTATATCTTTAGTCTTAGGCATAGTGTCCGCATTGTACGCTTTACCTAATACTTCTGAAGCCCTATGCGCTTCTTGTATGTGACGCATAGTTGTTCCTGCTGGTTGTATTCCTTGTGCTCTTGCATCTCTATAAGCCTGTAACTCAGAAGTCCATTTCTTATCTGAAATATCTCTTTTGGCATCTCCAGAGTTCATCTGAAGTCCTAAACCTTTACATCCAAAACATCCATCTATTGCAACTGGATGATGTTCCCAGTGTTTCATATATCCCCTTATACTGCTGTAAAGTTTGCTTCTGTTACTCCTACACCACCAGCAATTAATGCTGCTTTAGTAGCATCATTGACTATATGCTTATGTCCGCCAAGATAGAACTCCTGGTAATCATCCATTGCTTCATCAAGAACGTAACGGACCCTTGAATACACTCCACCACTCTTAGCAATACTGATGCCTTTGCGTAAGTTTGCAAAGTAAAATAAACGATGTGCACCAGACGGACCTTCTAGTACATATGGTGTTTCAAAAACATAATCTGCCATTTTGCTCCTTAATGAACTTACTCCGTAGCAGGAATATTTCTACCCCTGCTACAGCGTCAATCAACTAAGCGATTGAAGAACCTGATTCGATTCTGTATAGTGCTTCTTCACGGTAGCGTGCAAAGCCAAGTACGCCGTACCAACCCATTGGGCGGTGACGCATTAACTTGTCAACTACTGGTCCGATAACTACATGTGGCTCTTCGGCAACTGCCTCAGCCAATGCCTGTTGTCCAGCAAGGATTGTACGGTACACCTTTGCAGATGCAGCACCATCAGTTGCTGTGTACAGACGTGGAGACTCTACGAAGTATGCACCCTCGTATGTTCCAATTTCTCCTGCCCAGATACGGTCTTGAACAGAGCCGTATTGGTTAGGAAGTAACCATCCTGCTGAACCTGTCTCAGCACGTAGGTCGTGGGATACCTCTGGGTGAATACCAGCCCAGTATAGTGAACCCTTACGAGCAACGGCCTTGCCAGCACGTAACTTAGCAACAGCCTTACGGATGTTAGCAGAAGATAGTGTTGCAGCAGCGGTTACAGTTGCTGTTGAAGTTGCAGTTGAACCTGAGTAGATTACGTTTGTTCCGCCACGCAATGTTGTCATTGCTACGGAGTCAATAGAATCTGCAAGGTTGAATGCGATAATGTTTGCGATTGCTGGGTCTACATCAGCAAGGCTGAATAGTTCCAACGCACGTGTTACCAACACTGAGTTACCGTACTCTGCAAGAGTAATGGTTACTGAGGTTGGTGTGGACATTGCTACTGCATCTGGGTCAGTATCCTCAGTGAGGGCTGTAGTTGCAGCAGATAGGTCAACATAGCGTTGTAGAACAACTGTTGAACCAGGAATTGCTTGGCGTGCTGGACGCTTGTCTGCAACTGAGCGAATTAACGGCTCAGAGCGAAGAGCGAATTCAAGAAGACGGTCATACGCCTTCTGAACTAAACCAGCAGCACCTGCGGTTCCTCCTAATGAGGATGAACCAGTTGATACAAATGAATTAGCCATTTGTTTACCTCCAGGTAATTAATAACGGAATTTTATTGTGAGCGAAGTACATCCAATAATGCATCCATCGAATCTGCATTATCAATGCGAAGATTTAAATCCTCTGCTCGGTCCGGGGTAACAGCGCCCTGTGTCAAAACATCCTGTTGCCTTAACGAGGCACGGTCTTGTTCTGATATCTTAGGCTCCTCTTTAGCAACCGTAATACCAAATAAATCAGCATTGTCATCAAGCCAGTTAGAAACTGACTCTTCGTTGACTTCCTCTAAATCTTTCAGTACTAATCTTGCTGCTTTAAGGTTTACACCCTTCTTTTCTAGGACCTCTTTGACTGTACGCTCACGCTGTAACTTGGATAATCCCTCAAGTTGCTCAGTGAGTTCCTTAATACGTTTCTCATCAGAACGCTTTGCCTTCCGTAACTTTTTAAGTAAGTCACTTCCGTCACCTGCGTACTCATTAGTAGTATCTAGGTCGTCTTCGTCTTCATCCCAGTAATTGTTGCTCATAGCAACACCACCCTTTCTATTCGTTGTAGTCGCAAGCCTCAAGTCAATTCGGGGAAATTGGTTGGCTCTTGCTATCGGTCTTGTACACTGCATGGGGCCGATGGGTCCGTGTCAGGATTCTATTTGTTAGAAGGAACCTCTAGTTTCAGTGCCTAGTGTTCCTCTTGAAACTCCAGACTTACCGGAAAAAGTTCCGATTTCTGCCTGAGTTAATTTTTCACGCTTACGTTTTTCAGATGCTAATCCGCCAAAGACTTCTTTCTGTGCTTCGACTTGACCATAAGCATCCATTCCGCCGTAAATCTCGCTAAGTTTTTGTGCTCCAGGCAAGATATCTGCAATTGTTGCATAACCTTTTCGTGCTTGTTCCTGAGTTACGCCTTGCATTCTAAGTTCTTCGGCTGTTGTTTTGTTAACACCTAGTCCTTGAGCAAATGCTGCTGTGCCAATTTCTGCGGCAGTAATCTTATTTTGAATTTCAGATAGTTGAGATTCTGGGTCTAGTGCATAAGCAACTAAATCCTGTGCTCCTAAATTATAATAACTCTTAAGAGTATTGGCTACCTCTGGAGAAGCGTTTAATACACGCTCAGTTGCAGTTTGTACTCTTGCAGTTAACTCCGTTGGAGATACATCGTTGGCAATAAATTGAGATACGTATATATCATTATCAAACTGTCTTAATCCGTAAGCACGTAATACTTGGCGATAGGTATCTTCTAAGGTAATATACTCACCAGGAGATAATACTGCTAAACCTTTTTTAAGACGTAAGTCATTAGCCTTAAAACGTTCTTTGTACTCAGGGGTATTTTGTAAAGCAAAACTAATTGTAGCGTCGCTAGCACCTTCTGCTGCTAAATTTTTAATTACTGTCGCAAGAGACTCTAGGCCATATTGTGAAAATCTTTGTTTTAATACATCAATAGCATTTAATCTACTTACTTCTGCCGCTCTAGCCTGTTGAGTTGCAAGAATCTCTGCAGCACTTAATACGGGTGGGGTGTAGGTTGGCGCCTCTTCTCTAGCAGTGCTGATGTTACCACTAGGTGAGACAGTTTGCGGAATGCTAGGTTGCTCTATAATTGGTTGGCCACCAATAGTGCTACCACTTAATATGGGGGTTGGGGCTACTACTTTCTTTTTTCCAGTTAATGGGTCTAAATCTGGATTAGCCGCCCAGAAGGCATTAGATTCTGCCTGAAGTCTTTCTGAAGCCACCTTGCCAACATAGGCAGATTGTAAATCCGTAAGGGGAACTTTAGCATTTGCTGCAATTGCTGCTGGAGTATAAATTTTTTGAGGATTAATTACGCCTGCAGGAATTGCATCTTGTTTTTTAACTTCTTTTTTAACTTCTTTTTTAACCGGAACTCTATCTTCTCTTTGATTTGCCCTAGTTGCCATTAGGCTAATCTCCATTCTTCGAGAACTTTTTTAGACATAGAATCTAGGGTTGCCAAAGCATTCTTTGTATAGCCCCACTCATCTGTACTTTTAACAGTTTTCTCGACTAACCATTGTGGCATTTTCTCTGCTTTTCCAGTATTTGGATTTACCCATTGAGTTATCATTCTAAATGTTTTATCATCGTTGGTAATTGTTGTTGGGTCTTTTTCTAAGAAAGTAGCAATTGTTTGTTTAACGTTTGAGGTTTGAGAATCAAATGACACCCCAGCCAGGATTTGGTCAGAATATGCTGGATAGGCAGATGCTGACAGTGTTCTAATTTCATCCTGTATATCCTGAGCAGTAACAGTTCCAGCAAATAGGTCTTTAGATTTCTGAGTCCAATAAGAATCATTTAGTAACTGGTTAACTCCAAATGAGTTTGCATAAGACTTTAGCGCAACAGTGTCACCAAGTATTTCTCCACCAAATCCAGTAATCTTATTTGATGACAGGATAGCCTGGTCTAATTGATTATCATCTAATCCTCTAGCATATGCATCTTCTACAACCTTATCAAATGTGGCTGTATCAATTTGAATACCTGAACTTACAAGACGCTTACGAGCAGCAAGTTTGTATTTAGTTACAGAATCTGCATATACCTGCGGTTGTTCTAATTTTTGTTTCTGACGTGTCTTTACGGTTGAGTTGCTGGTGCGGTAGTAATTTGTCTTAAATAATGCTTCAAGGGCGGCACCTTCATCGCCTGCTTTGAATAAAGCGTATACATTTTTTAGTTCTGGGTAGGTAGCAAGCAACGCTTCGCTAATACCATACGATGCTGCGGTTTGAAGACCATCTGCCATTACACACCCCTACTGTTTTTGTCTAGCCATGAGTTGAAGTTAATTCTTGATGCAACGTCAACCTCTTCTGGGTACAACTCTTTAATCTTTTCTTCAATTGAAATCTTGGCTGTTTCTTGGCTCATGCCAGGAGTTACCGTAGTAACGTTTTCCAATTTTCCAGTCTTTGGATTCTTAACCTTTTTAACCTCTGTTAATGTTCCACCTTCTAGTTTTGGAAGAAACTCTTTTACTAAAGCATCAATTTGTTCTTTGTTGCCCTTTTTCATGGCTACTTTTTCAAATACGCTACTTATCACATTACCAAATGCTTCTGGGTCAACTTTTGAGATAGTCCTTGATGGTAGAGTTGGCTCATCCGTTGTTACATTCACTGGAGTGTAATCTCTTAAAAGAGCATCTCTAATACCAATAAATCCACCAGCCTGGTTATTTTTAACAATTACACTTACTATTGGGTCATCTGCTAAAATTGATAAAATAGTCGCTTTTGAATTTCTGGTTGTATATCCTATTTTATCAAGAACTTTTCCAAGCGCAAGAATATTAGCATCTGATTTGGCTAGGTCTAATAATACATCATATTGAATTTGGGGAGTTATTGTAAGCCCACCAAATCTATTGCCAAGTACTTTATCAAGGCCGGACACGCTATTAGGGTTTAATGCTGGGGTAGCAACAGGAGTTTGTGTTGGCCTAACAATCGGACCTGGTGTATACTTTCCTGGACCAACTGGATTTGTAGTTGACATTATTTTACCTATTCCCTAGTGATGTGCTGAAAGTTATCATTCTCTAAATATCTGTCGTAATATTTTCCAAAATTAACATCTTCTTTACGTAACTGAAGTAC
>Ga0315909_10002230_pt1 | contig 25122 bp, 13 predicted proteins | sample LakEriMetagenome_11_FD_203527 | JGI IMG/M metagenome (GOLD analysis project Ga0315909, IMG submission 203527) | Freshwater fungal communities from buoy surface, Lake Erie, Ohio, United States - Buoy 2 MA125 | ecosystem: Environmental > Aquatic > Freshwater > Lake | place: USA: Lake Erie, Ohio...
AAATGAAGAAAACGGAACACCGTTTCAAGTATTTTTTAAAGAACAAGCTACTAGTACAGAAATAAAAATTATTAAAAAGTTCTTACAACAATGGACAAAGTTGAATAAATTTCATACAAGAATGTTTAAAGTTGTTCGTAATACTTTTAAGTATGGCGATGTATTTTTTGTAAGAGATCCTGAAACTCAAGAGTGGTTGTATGTTGATCCTACCAAAGTTGATAAAATTATTGTCAACGAGTCGGAAGGTAAAAAGCCTGAACAATATATTATTCGCGACTGGAATCCAAATTTAGAAACATTAGCTACAACTCAAATCAACCCTAGCAATGTAACAGGTGGTGGCAGTCAATATGCTAGCGGATATGCAGGAAACAATGCCGGTGTAGGAATGAGTAGAGGTATGACAGGTTCATACCCTAGTAATATTACAGGAAATAGATTTCAGCGTACAGAAAATCAATATGCTATAGATGCAAAACATGTAATTCATTTAAGTTTAAGTGAAGGTTTAGATAACAATTTTCCATTTGGAACAAGTTTATTAGAAAGCATTTTTAAAGTTTACAAACAAAAAGAGTTACTTGAAGATGCTATTATTATCTATCGTATTCAACGTGCGCCAGAACGTCGTGTGTTCTATATTGATGTAGGTAATATGCCTAGTCACTTAGCTATGAGTTTCGTTGAGCGTGTAAAAAATGAAGTTAATCAAAGACGTATTCCTAGTGTTACCGGTGGTAGTCAAACGGTAATTGATGCAGGATATAATCCGTTGAGTATTAATGAAGACTATTTCTTTCCGCAAACTGCTGAAGGTAGAGGAAGTAAAGTCGAAGTATTGCCTGGCGGCACTAACTTAGGAGAAATTGATGATCTTAAGTATTTTACTAATAAGTTGTTTAGGGCTTTACGTATCCCTAGCAGTTATCTCCCTACTGGACCTGACGACGGAGGAAGCAACTTTAATGATGGTCGAGTTGGAACAGCATACATTCAAGAACTTAGATTTAACAAGTACTGCGAGCGTCTACAATCAATCTTAAATGAGCATTTTGATGTTGAATTTAAAGCATACTTGCACAATAAAGGTATTAATATTGATGGTAATATATTTGATGTAAAATTTAATCCTCCTCAGAATTTTGCTGCTTACCGTCAAAGTGAAATGGATACTGCTAGAGTTGCGACATTTGGTCAAGTAGTTCAAGTTCCGTTTATTAGTAAACGTTTTGCATTAAAACGATTCTTAGGATTAAGTGCAGAAGAAGTTGCAGAGAATGAAACAATGTGGCGTGAAGAAAATATCGATGAAGATACTGAATTAAGTGCAAGTGCAGAATTGCGTGGTGCAGGAATTACTGCAAATGGCATGACTTCAGATATGGGAGCAATTGGCGGAGCAACAACACCACCGACACCTCCTGCAGGCCAAGAACAAGCTGGAGGTGCTTCAGGTGGTGCACCTGCAGAGACAGCACCTCCAGCATAAATATTATTATGTTTTTACGTGAATTCATTTATTTTGATAAAAGTCGACCAGATATGGTCGACGATAACCGCTATGATTCTGATAAAGATACTAGCATTTTAAGTATGGATGATACTAGAAAAACTCGTTTAACATTAAAGATGTTAAATGATTTACGTAAAGCAGGAGATGCTAGAGAAAAAGAACGTAAAGAAGAATTAGGATTAGTAAGAAAAATGTATGCAGCACCAGCTCCGGAAGCTGCTCCGGCATAAATTTCAATAAAAAATTGTTTAAAATAAATTTTTTAGGTCAAAATCTCTTCTTTTTGGCCTGTTTCCTACGAATTTTTTAAAAACCCTTTAAATATATCACAAAGCCTTGCCGCAACCAATTAAGGAGAAAATCTGCAATGTCTAAAAAGTTTGAACAACTTCTAGATCTAATTGTCAACGAAGAAATGGATAAAGCCAACGAGCTATTTCATGAGATTGTTGTAGAAAAATCTAGATCAATATACGAAAATTTAATTGCTCAAGAAGCAGAAGAAGAAGTCGAAGAATCTGAAGAAGAAGTCGAAGAATCTGAAGAAGAATTTGACGAATCTACTGAAGAAGTCGATGAAGCTGAAGAAGTCGATGAAGCTGAAGAAGAAACCGACGAATCTGTTGAATTAGAAGATTCATACATGATGGACGGTGACGACGATGAAGAAGAGCCAAGTGGAATAGAACAGACAGATGACCTAGAAGGTGATGTTTCCTCTGATGGAGATGACATGGGTGGTGATATGTCTGGTGAAGAACAAGTAGAATTTGACATCCGTGACGCCATTGAAAAATTAGAAGCTGCTCTAGCCTCTTTAGAAGGTGGCGACGAAATGGGTGGTGACGAATTCGACGACAACATGGGTGACATGGGAAGCAACGAAGAAGAACCAGAAATGATGGGAATGTACGAAGGTAAAAAGCGTATGACCCGTGAGTATGTCGAAAAAGTCGGAAATGACTGGGACAAAAATGGTTCCATGAAAACTCAAAAGCAATACGTAGGTGCTGGATCAGGTGACAAAGAAGGTGCACCCGATGAAGGTAAAAGCCCTATTGCTAGCGGTTCAAACAAGCCAGGCCCAGCCGGAGTAAACGCTAAGAATTTAAATCAAGGCGCTACAGAAGGTCAAAGCAATACCGGTACAAGTCCTGGTAAAGTTTCAAAAGGTCTAGCACCTCACTCTGGTGAAAAGTTTGCTTCTGGTGTACATAATGTAGACGGTAAAAAGTCTGGCGTTAAGACATTAAGCAATGTTAAAGGTGGTCACGGAGCTGAGAAGAAAGGTTCTAGCCCAGGTCCAGTTGGTTCTGGATCAGGTGATAAAGCCGGTCAAACTAGCACCCCTGCTGTTAAGCAATTCTTAAAGCCATACGGCAATTAATTAGAGAAACAGGATGAAACTAGCTTATCTAAGAGAACATTTAAGTTTTGATCAATCTGGTATTATACTAGAAAGTGACGACAAAGATGGCAAGAGTCTTTATTTAAAAGGCATTGCTATTCAAGGCGGTATTCGTAATGCCAATGGTCGCGTATATCCTGTTGATGAAATTGAACGTGCAGTTAAAACGCTAAACGATCAATTACAAAATGGATATTCAGTATTAGGTGAAGTTGATCATCCTGATGATTTAAAAGTTAATTTGGACCGTGTATCCCATATGATTACTCAAATGTGGATGGAAGGTCCTAATGGTTATGGGAAGATGAAAATTCTTCCTACCCCAATGGGCAACTTAATTCGCACTATGTTAGAAAGCGGTGTAAAACTTGGTGTAAGTTCAAGAGGCAGCGGAAACGTTGACGATTTGAGCGGTCGAGTATCCGATTTTGAAATTATTACTGTAGATGTAGTTGCACAACCTAGCGCTCCTGGTGCTTATCCTACTCCTGTTTATGAACATCTCATGAACACAAGAGGCGGAAATAAAGCATTTAGGGTTGCTACTGAAGTAAGAGAAGATCCAAAGGCCCAGAAATATTTGAAGGAAAGTCTCCTTCAGATCATCAAAGGTCTAAAATAAGCCCGAGGAGAAAAGTAAATGTTGGACGCATTCAAACAATTGACAGAAGCTGGTATAATCGGTGAAGATGTTAAATCTGAACTAGAAGCCGCTCTTGCTCAAAAATTACAAGAGAATCGCGACCAAGTTACCGCTGAACTTCGTGAAGAATTTGCACAAAAGTATACACATGACAAACAAGTTATGGTAGAAGCAATTGACAAGATGTTAAGCGAAAGATTGGCCGCAGAGATGGCCGAATTGAATGACGACAGAAAAGCACTAGCCGAAGCAAAAGCACAATACAAACAACGTATCAGTGAAGATGCTAAAAAGCTAGAAGGATTCATAATCAAACAATTAGGCAAAGAGTTAGTAGAGTTCCAAGGAGATCGTAGAAAAGTTTCCGAGAACTTTGAGAAATTAGAGCAGTTTATTGTACATGCTCTATCGAAAGAAATAAACGAATTCGCTAAAGACAAACGTGATCTAGCCGAAACTAAAGTTAAACTAGTTCGCGAAGCTAAGGCAAAATTCGAATCAATTAAGCAAAACTTTGTTAAGCGTTCTGCACAAGTAGTAGAAAATGTTGTTACACACAAGTTAACATCTGAAATCAAGCAATTGAAGGAAGATATTGATAGCAGTCGTAATAATGATTTTGGACGCAGAATTTACGAAGCATTTGCACAAGAGTTTGCTAGTTCTTATCTAAATGAAAAATCTGAAACAAGTAAATTGTTAAAGATTATCGAGAAGAAAGAGCAGGAATTAGCAGAAGCCAAACAAGCAGTAAATGAAAAAGCAACATTAGTTGAATCAGTACAACGTGAAATACGTGTTACTAAAGATCTAATGGAGCGTAAGCACGTTATGGCCGAGCTATTGGCACCTTTAGGTGCCGACAAGAGAGAGCTAATGAAAGAATTATTAGAGAGTGTACAAACTCCAAAACTTTCGGCAGCATTTGACAAATACCTACCCGCAGTAATGGAAGGCGAGACTAAAAAAGCAAGTAAAAAAGTTGCTTTAAATGAAAGTGTTGCCGTAACAGGCGATCGTGAAACCAAGCCAGAGGTAGGCTTAGACAACATATTAGATATCCGCAAATTAGCGGGTCTAAAATAATTCAAGGAGACAATAGGAAATGTCACAACTTTTAAATGAAAGATGGTCAGAGACCAAAGACGCTCTGCTTGAAGGCCTACAAGGTAACCGTCGTGCTTCTATGGGCGTATGCTTAGAGAATACACGTCGTTACTTGGCAGAAGCCGCAACAGCAGGTGCAACCAGCACTGGTAATATCGCTACTCTAAATCGCGTTATTCTTCCAGTTATTCGTCGTGTTATGCCAACCGTTATCGCTAACGAAATCATCGGCGTTCAGCCAATGACTGGCCCAGTAGCACAAATCCATACTCTACGTGTTCGCTATGCTGACAGCGGTGACGGAGTTGTAGCAGGCGAAGAGGCATTAAGCCCATTCAAGATTGCTTCTGCTTACTCTGGTAACAACGTTGATGCTACACCTAAGGCACAAGTAACAAGTGCTTTAGAAGGTACACCAGGTAAGCGTATGAGCATTCAAATCTTGAAGACACCTGTCGAAGCCAAGAGCCGCAAACTAAGCGCTCGTTGGACATTCGAGGCTGCTCAAGACGCTCAAGCACAACAAGGTATTGATATCGAAGCAGAAATCATGGCCGCTTTAGCTCAAGAAATTACAGCTGAAATCGACCAAGAAGTTCTATCTTCTCTACGTAGTCTAGCTAGTGTCGAAGAAACATATGACCAGTCATTAGTTTCTGGTACAGCTACATTCGTTGGTGACGAGCACGCTGCTTTAGCTATTCAGATCAACCGTGTAAGCAACTTAATTGCTCAGCGTACACGTCGTGGTTCTGCTAACTGGGCTGTTGTTTCTAACCAGGCTCTAACAATTCTACAGAGCGCAACAACTTCTGCTTTTGCTCGCACAACAGAAGGCACATTCGAGGCTCCTACAAACACCAAGTTTGTTGGAACACTAAATGGCGCAATGCGTGTTTATGTAGACGCTTATCTAAGCGACACAAGCGACAACAACCAAGTTCTAGTTGGTTATAAGGGTACAAGCGAAGCTGACGCTGCTGCTTTCTATTGCCCATATATTCCTCTAATGAGCTCTGGTGTTGTTCTAGATCCAGCAACATTTGAGCCAGTAGTTGGCTTCTTAACACGCTACGGCTATGTTGAGTTGACAAACACTGCTTCTTCTCTAGGTAACGCTGCTGACTACCTAGGTAAGGTTGCAATCACAAGTGCAAATGTAAGCTTCAAGTAATCAATTACTTGATTTTTACACAATCAAAACCCGCTTCGGCGGGTTTTTTATTAAATATAGTGTCTAGATTATTATGCGGTACCCACCGCGTATGACCCTAGAACGGTCGCATTATAAAGGAGAAAACAAATGGGACGTCCAATTAAATCAAAATATTTCGGAACACGTAAAGGCCTAGGAGTTGCTGGTGAAGGTGTTCTTAGTGTTACAAATCCAGCAGGTACATTAGCAGGATTAGTAGCTGGAACTTATGCAATTCCTGCAGGTAGCATTGGTGCTCCACAAATTGCAGGAGGTTCAAAGCCATCACTAAATGTTGTAGCAACAAATTCTACTACTTATACTGTTGCAGTTGTGTCAGCAGGATCAGGTTATACTAGTGCTCCAGCAATTACATTTAACGGTAGTATTGCTGGCGGTTCAGGAAGCGCTACACCTGTTGCTACTTTAACAACAAGTGTATTAAATATCATCGATTGTACCGCATATATTCCTACTGTTAACGGCGGAAGCAGTGCAGTATCGGGCGATATTCAAGAACAAGTTGCTAGTAAAAAGTATCGTGTAGTAACTGCTCAAGGTACAGGTGCTTGCAAACTAGTTCCTACAGATTCATTAACAGCAGGCCAAATGTACATTGGTGCAACAGACGTTAATGGTAGTACATACTTTGTTAAAAAGTTAACTGCTCGTCGTGCGGTATTAATACAAAATGTTGTAAATGGTTCGTTTGAATTTGCAGATAACGAAGCTGCTGGATGGACTTTAGATGCTGCTTCTGCAGGTGTTGTACAAATTGATAATAGATAAAAGTTATTAACTCAATTTAAAAGGGGACTTAGGTCCCCTTTTTTGTTTATAGGTAAATAGTACTATGACATCAAATTGGGCTCTTCCATCAATAGTTGAACAATATTCACAACCTGGTGCAGAAAATGTACATGTATCATGGATTAACTTTGATAATTTTAATAATTTAAAAACTAATAATGGAAAATCAGTAAAAACATCTCGAGATTTAATACATATTGCTCGAGACCCTCGTCACGACATAGTTGAAAAAACATATTTTATTAAATGTGTTGGATTTAATTTTGTTAATTTACCTTTGTCACCTTCCGGTATAGAAATAAAATTAACATCAAATCGTTTTGGAAGAATTACAGATGAAACAGTTTTGTTGACACTAAATGACGAAACTATTGGAAATAATCATGCATCGTTAGATTTAAGTCCTATTAAAACTTATGGAAATAATAACGATATGTGGAACACTACTCTAACAAATTCAGACTTTCAAAATAGCTCATTCGGTGTGATTTTAAGATTTCAAAGCCATCCTAACTGGCCTCATAAATGCAGTATGTTGTTAGATGCTATTGAAATAAGAATCCATTAAAAAATAAATACGTATGAGGATTTATAAATGACTACCAATGTACTTAAGTTACCCGGCGATTATAAAATAAAAGCACTAAATGGCTTAATTGAAATTGAAGCCGGAAATGATATTGACATTATTTCTGGTGGTACGGTTACTATAGAGGCACCTGTTGAAGTTTATGTTGATACACCATTAACTACTTTCACAGGCGATGCAACTGTAGAAGAAAATACTATTTTAGGACTTACTACAGATAATACTATCGAAGCTAATGCACGTTTTATTACTGATGTAGTTCCTAAAGATAGTGCTACTTATGATTTAGGCTTATCTACTAATACATGGAATAAATTAAATTCAGAAGAAGCTGAATTCTATAGCCCTAATAATGTAGGAAATCCTTACGGTAGACCATACGATCCTGGTGATATATACGATACTGAAGCACATAGACGTGAAGGTTCTGTATATGTAACTGGCGGTATGGGTATTGAAAAAGACTTAAACGTCGGTGGATGGATTTACGGTAGAATTGATTTTGCTAACACAACCACATTCGTATACACAACTGCTACTAATAACGACGAAAATTATTATCTACCATTTGTAAGATATCAATATGGGACTCCTCCCGTACCTAGTCGTATTTTTGTTGACGAAACAAGTCCAGCAGTTCCAAGTGGTTTACGATATAATCCGTCAACAGGAAAAATTACTACAGAACAAATTGATGTAGTTGGTACAGAAGATACATCGGATCCAACTACAGGTGCTTTAACGGTAGCAGGTGGTGTTGGTATTGAATTAAGCTTACAAGTTGGTGAAGATGTAACATCATCTAACTTATATGCCCAGACCGACAATACAGGGCAAATTGGTACTTCTTCTACCCAATGGTCTGAAGCTTATATACAAAATTTATTCACGAGATACATTAAGTCAACTACTGGTACAATTCAAATTGCACCGAAAGACCCATTAACTGAAATTATTGGCGATATTAGAGTAAGAGGTGTTAATCCGATAGGTACTGCACCCGTTGTAACTAATACATTATATGTTACAGTAGATGGCAATGATACAAATGATGGCCGCGCACAAGATGCAAGTAGAGCTTGTAGAACTATAGGTGGCGCATTACGAAGCCCTCATTATCAACCAGGTACACAAATTTTAGTAAGCGCTGGTAGATACTTAGAAGACAATCCTCTTAGATTAAAACCTTATACAAGTATTAGAGGATCTGATATACGTACAACATTTATCGAACCTATTAATAAAACTCAAGACTTATTCCATTTAGATAGCGGATGTTATCTAAATTACATGACTTTCTTAAATGGTAGAAGTGGACTATTAGAAGGACCTTACGAACAAGGATTTAATAGAGGCGCATATGCTACAGCATTTCCTCCATTATCAGGTGCTGATAGAATAGATTTATTCCATTCTCCATATGTACAAAACTGTACAAATCAAAGTGGTCCTTGGTTCCGCGACGGAACAATGTTTGTACCAAATCAAAGCATCCAAGTTCCGGCAATTGTAGGTACAGGTACATGGGCGTTTAATACAACAAGTATAGTTGTTAATGTAGTATCAGAACCAATTAACGGATTTATTAATGCTGGACAACCAGGATCTGGTACAACAGATTATACTGGACATTTAGAAAGCACAGTTAATTTACAAGGTACTATACCTACTGTAAGTAGTTTACCTACTTCTCCTACACCTATATTACTCGACGGATATATTACATCAGATACTGGCGATTTATGGGTATATACCGAAGCAACAACTATTACGCAAGGTATGTATGTAAATTCTGGACAACAAAATCCAGGATTCTTTAATGCAAGAACATTAATGCTTGCAAATAAACAATTTATACAAGAACAAGTTGTTGAATTTGTTGAGCAAACATTTAATAGCGGAAGTTTTTCATATGATGCAGTTAAATGTGAAAGAGATATAGGATTAATTGTCGATAGTATAGCAATTGATTTGCTACAAAATAGTGAAAGCGAAAGTATTTTTGCAGGTTTACAATATTGGAGACAAAGTGGATATGTTGACTCTATTGGAGATCAAATAACTACTACTACAGATGCTATTAACTATGTTAAATCTCAGGCTATTTTAGCAGTAAGCTCACCGTTTGACGCAACAGTAGGTTCAAAATTTGATATAATAATAGATATTTTAAACACACCCTTATCTACAATATCATCAGGTGCATTTGCAGAAACAATTACTAATTTAATAGAAGCAAACCCTAATGGTATTGCTTCAACAGATCCAGCAACTGTAGCTGCATATGACGCATTACTGGCAGCAAAAAGTACTATAGCAACAAATACCATTAATTATATTTCAATAGCGCATCCGTTATTCACTTCTTATAGTGTAGATAAGTGTACTAGAGATGTGGGTTATATGATTGATAGCGTTGCTTTTGATTTGTTACATGGCGGTAGTAAACAAAGTATTAAATCAGGAGTATACTACTTTGGTTATTCAGCTGCTCAAACTGAAGTACCAAACGAATTACCTCAAACAGTTCAAGCATATAATTTTATAAAATCGTTAGTATCTAATGTAGTACTTGCTACTCCTATTGTTAATCCATATCAAGTTGGTGTTACACAAACAACTGGATTAAATTCTGCAACAATTTACGAAGTTAATGCGTTGGAAGATAGTATTGATTTAATTACAAAAATTATAAGAAATGGCCCTAGCGTAGTTGATGCTAGAATTCCTATTAATTTAAACCAAAGCGGAAATACAAATGTATTAAATGCATATAACTTATTAGTTAATAATAGAGCATTTATACAAGCTGAAACTATTGCTTATATTAACAGCAGCACATTTAGCACATTTAGTAGCTATTCAAAAGAAAAGTGCTACAGAGATGTAGGTATCCTAGTTGAAAACATAGCCTATGATGCAGCATTCGGTGGTAACCAAAAAGCAATAGAAAGTGGATTAGCTTACTACGACGGAGTTATTAGCAGAATTGCAGGACAAGAAACTCAAACAGTATCGGCTATAGATTACTTAAATCAATTAACTCAAGATGTTATTACTAATACATCTGCACCTGATTTATTAAGTGGGTCAGGCGTCCCTCAAGTAATTAATTGGGTATTAACAAACGGTGATGTAGCTAGTGAATCAATTAATAACTTAGTTAATATTATAACTGATATAATTAATAAAGGTCCATCTGCTGCACCTACAATGTATAGTAGTACTGGTCCTGATGCTGCATTTGTTAGTGCAGAAGTTTTATTACAGGCAAATAGAGAATTTATACAACAAAATACTATTAATTATATTAATAATATTATCTACGCCGGCGGTTTACCATACAGTGAAATTAAATGTCGTAGAGATACAGGATTGATTATTGATTCTATCGCAACAGATTTGATGCACTACACACCAGAATTTAGTCAATCGACATTTGCTGGTTTACAATATTGGAGTCAAGATAACTATGTTGGCGATATTGAAGATCAATTAAATCCAACTGTTGCTGCAATGATATATTTAAAAGAAACAGCAGCAAAAATAATGAAAAATATTACACCTGCTGATGATCTAATTGATAGATATCATACCGGTTCGCCGACTCAAGATACATCTTTAGAAGCCGCAACAGATGCAGAAGTATTCACAGTTAATTCTTTATTTGATTTAATCATAGAAATTGTTAACGGTAGAAAAACAGGATGGACCGATAGAATTATTTCAAACGGATTAGCAAGTCATTTACCAAGTATACAAAATGCTTATAATATTTTACAAGAAAACAAAGAATATTTAGGATATGAAATAACTGCTTACGTTGATGCAACTAATTTTGGATTTACATACGATTTAGGAAAATGCCGTAGAGATGTCGGTTACATGATAGATGCTGTATGTTTTGATATGGTACATGGTGGTAATAGACAAAGTATTCAAAATGGTCTATACTATTACGGATTTAGTACTTCATTATCGAATATACATGGAAATCAAAATGTTGCAACTATAGCAGCATTTAATTATCTATCATCGATATCTGGTCAAGTAATACAAAATATTACTGTAACACCTAATCAATCTAATGCAGTACAAATATTTGGCGAAACTGTAGGTACATCTTCTGAGGCCACAACACTTGCAAATGCAATATCTACAATTACTAATATTATTCAGAATTCACCGACTGTTGCATCACAGCCGACTCAAGTTTATTTTACAGCTTCAAATACTACGTCGACTATAGCTGCATATAGTTTGTTGAATTCAAATAGAACATTCTTAGTAGAACAAACAATTGCTTTTATTGATCAAACATATAATCCGGGTGCATTTAACTATAACGAAGCAAAATGCTACAGAGATGTTGGATTAATTGTTGACGCAGTAAGTCAAGATATTTTATTAGGCGGAAATCAAAAGAGTATTGAAGCAGGTTTAGCATATTGGAGTGCAGGTTATAATTATGTAACTGGGCAAGAAACTACAACTACAATGGCTATAAATTATGCTTCTACAATTAGTCTACAGATTATAGCTAATCAACCAGTCGTTGTACAGTCAGGTACAACAGTAAGTCAAATTATAAATCCGTTCTTTGATTATGGTTGGGAATATGGTCCTCAAGAAGCAGTGGCCAGAAACTTTAACATTATTACGGATATAATAGAAAGAGGTCCGATATATGCACCTCCTGTTTATGCCGGTGGAGGCCTATTCTCTCTAACTGGTTTAAATGGTTCAGATGTTAAAATAAGTCCTCAGGTCACATCTGTTGTACCTATATCAGCAGGAACATATAGAATTGGTTTAAGTACGTCAACTATAGGATTTGGAACTAATTCTACTTTATATTTTGGAGATACATTGATATTCCCAATAAGAGATAATCAAGTAGAAGAACAAAGTCTAAAGTACACAGGAAGTACAAGTACTTGGCAACAAAGAAAAATTGATCCTATAGGTTCTATGGGAGGAAGTTTAGTAGACGGTGCTGTAATTAGCGATCGTAGCCCTATTCAATCGTTTGTTTATGATGCTTTCACTCAAGTTAACCAAGGTGGTAGAGGAATACATATAACAAATGATGGTTATGCACAGCTAGTTTCTGTGTTTACTATCTTCTGTTCAGTTGGGGTACAAACAGATAACGGTGGTATTGCAAGTATTGTTAACAGTAATGCAAACTTTGGTAATATATGTTTGTTATCAAAAGGATACGGTAGACGTAAATTTAGTGGTACAATATATAATCCTGCATTTAAATCATATCCCGATGATCCGGTATTCAATGAATTTTTCCCTGAAGGATATTGGCCAAACGGAGGAAGAGTTAGAGCATTTATTCCAGATTTAGATGATAGACCACATATTTCTCTAGTTATGGAAATTGTTCCTCCTGACGGACATGAAAATGAACAAAACTTCCCTGGATTTTTAAATGCTACACCTAACAAAGCAGCATTAACTACAGGAACTATTACAATTACTGATATCGATACTGAAGGGATTGCTGTCGGAAATTATCTGTACGTTAGAGATCAAAATGGATTTGAAGGAACTGGTACAATATTCAAACTATATGCAGATACAGGTACAATCGTTACTGATGTAGGGTATAGAAGTGTTACATTAAATAAAGCATTAACAAATGGTGGATCAGATCCAGAATTTACTGATAATGATAATTACTTCAATTTATATTTCTGCGGTAATGCTTATTACACAGTATTAAGTAGTGAAGTAGGAGATAATCCATTGCCTGTAGGTACACATGTGTTATCTGCAAATCCATATACAGGTATTACAATTGATCAAAGACCGGCTCATATTGCGTCATTACATCATTTAAGTACTATAACAAACAAAGTGATTAGTAATATTGCAGTTACTCCTTTATCTATAGGAACTACAGCTAATCAAATAATTAATCCATTAATTTTAGGTGGTAACCAAGCTATTGATTTTATTAATTTAAGATTTAATGAGTTAATTAATATAGTCGACGCATTAAATCTTGCACAAGCAGAAGCTGTTATTCCGTCAAGTTTACGTACAACAAGTGGACCAGCCGTAGAAGGTGCAAGTGCTGCTGTTCGATTAATAACAGATAACATAGAATTTATCGCAGATGAAGTAACTAATTATGCTGTAGAATGGATCAACGCTAGTCCGACACCATATACAATGACAGACTCTCAACAGGCAAAATGTAAACGAGATACAAAAATTATTCTTCAGCGATTAATTTACGATATACAATCGGGTGGCCGTTATAATACTGTTATGAGCGGTCTAAGTTATTGGCAACGTAACGGTACACATCATATTATTCAATTAGGCGAAAATGTAAGAAGAACTGAGTTATTCCCTGACGGTTCGACAATTAATTTCTTCCAGCGTAGCTATATGAGTGCTTCTGGTTATGTATTTGAATACGTTGGAGCAGGCATTGATTATGGTGCACTTCCTCAACGAGGAGTTGCAGATCCTAAACAAGGACAAGAAGTTGTTATGTTAGATAGCGGTAAAGTATTCTTTACTAGTACAGATCAAAACGGTGACTTCAGAATTGGTCCAGGATTAGTAATTAGTCAGGCAACAGGCGTTCTAAGTGGTAGAACATTTACTAAATCATTGTTTGCTAATATGACTCCATTTATATTAGCAATCGAATCCGGCGGAGGTTAAAAAGGATATATTATGGCATTAATTCCATTAAACACATTTAAAACAAAAACTTTTAGGTTAAACGATATTTCAACTCAAACAGTTTATACAGCACCTGTAGGTGTAACCAGCATCGTATTAATGGCTCAAGTTTCTAACTTGACTACAGAAACTCAAACTGTTAATTTTGTACACTATAGACGATTTCCTGTATTAGCAGATGCTCAGGGCAACGGAGCTCAACCATCCGATCAAAATAATATAGGATCATATCTTGTTAAAGATTTTTCAATTCCGGGCGGTGATGCAGCAAGTATGCTTTCTGGAAAATTAATTATTGAAACATTAAATAGTATAAGAGCAAGTGCAGTTAATAGCGGAACATGTCAATTAGTTTTGAGTATACTTGAAACAGCTAATGAATAAACCAGAGAATTAAATTATGCCAAGACTATTAAGTGGATCAACATTACGTCGTGGAGGTAGCGGAGAATTCCTTGACCTTAGAGGAGCAATGCCTCAACTACCACCTTCAGAAACTACCGCAACTGGTTTTACACTTGTAACTGATTCTCTATACAGAACTACGTATAGATCAAGTTTAGGATTTATCGAAATTAAAACTGCTACAATGTATAGCAGTTTACCAGAAGGTACAATTCGTATATTGGCCACTGGAACTTCGTTCTTGGCAACTAATACAGAATCAGGTACATTGGTTGTAAAGGGTGGCATTGGTGTCGGCGGCAACATGAATATTGCCCAAGACATTGTTGTTAATGATTTAACTATAGGAAAAGGTTTAGAAGGTTACAATAATATTGTATTTCAAGGTACAGCAACTGCTAGAGCTAACGATTTTAATGTAGGACAACAATCAATTACAATTGGCTACGATTCTTTAACAGGAATCGAAACGTCATTTAGAAATATTGCTATCGGTTCAAGTGCATTAAGTTCAGGAACTGACCTACGATTAAGTATAGCAATTGGGGATAATGCATTAAAAAATGTAGGGGTACCAAATTTTATTTCAGTTGCTACAATAAATGATATTGATCGTTATTTGTCATCAACGATTTCTTCAGTTTTGCAACAAAATCCGATGAGAATTATTGCAAACAATCATGGCCTGCTTAACGGATCACAAATTTATGTAACAGGTGTTGATGGAATAACTACATCATCCATTGCAACCGGTGTTTATAGCTTAATTAATGAACAACCGTTATATGTTAATGCAATAGATATTAACACATTAGAAGCTTATTATGATCAAGCATTAACTGTCCCTGTAAACTCTACAAATGCATCGGCTTATGTAACTGGCGGAACGGTGTATTCTCCTGTAATAATAACAGTAAATACCCCTCATCAATTAGTTTCAGGGTCATATGTACATATCGATGGAATAGTTGGAACAACACAATTAAACAACGATGATTTTTATGTAAGACAATTGTCGGCAAATCAATTTTCATTGTTCTTAGATCCTATTTTTAAAGAACCAGTTGACGGAACACCATTCGGTTCTTACGTAAGTGGCGGTGAAGTACAAATAAGACCTCAAAGAGATGCTAATATTGGTTATGGTCACAGTGCAGGCGAAAACTTAATAGATGGTACAAATAACGTTTTACTTGGTAATAACTCTGCTCAGAATTTAAACACAGGTTCGAACAATATTATTATTGGAAATAATAAAGCATTTGATCTTTTTACTGGTAGTGGTATTATTAGTATCGGTGGTGATAACATTGTTAATGGAAAAAATAACCAAGTTAACATAGGATCAATATTTTATTATGACGGATCAACGACATCGACTATTAGATCTATAACTAGAATATTATCATACGAACAATCGGTAAGCACTAATACAGGTGCATTACAAACTTTAGGCGGTATAGGTATTAATGGTAATGGGTATTTTGGAGGAATGCTACAGGTATTAGGTACCCAAACATCAACTATTACTAATGATTTATCTGTACTAGGCAATACAACTATTAAAAAATCATTAACAGTTGATGGCTCCGATAATATTAATTTAGTACCAAACGGTGCAACAGTATATATACAACCTGATTTAGGTGGTTCTGTAGTTATTAGAGCAGATTCTCCCGGAACGATAAACAATATCAGTATTGGTGCAACTGATGCAGAATCTGGTAGATTTACTACTGTTCAAGTAATAAACACTACTAATTCAACATCTACTGTAACTGGTGCATTAGTAGTAGCCGGTGGAGTCGGAATTGGTGGAAATGTGTATAGCAATAGCGGAAACGCTGATGAAAATTATTTGTTACATACTCCTCGAATATCAGTAAGTGCAGGAGTACCCCCTACTGATCCTAAAGTGGGCGATTTTTGGATCGATTCAGCTGTTCCTGCATATTTGCAATATATTAAAGACGGTACGAATAAATTTTGGATACAAATCGGTTCCGTTTAACATGAACAAGAGTAAAAATATATGTCAACTTTAAATTTTCCTAGTAATCCAACAATAGGCCAAACGCATACTGTAGGATCAAGGACTTATACATGGAATGGTACTGCTTGGGTAGTATCTAGTAGTTCAGTATCTGGAACAACCGGAACTTTACAACAGCTAGTAGTTAGCTCAACTGGTTCTTTTCAAACAGTAATAATTACTGGCACAAATGCATCGATTAGTACAACAACAGGTGCATTAACTGTGGCAGGTGGAGTTGGCATACAAGGAGACGTATTTATTGGTGGAGCGTTGAGTGTCGAAGGACAGATTATATTAACAACTTCAAGTTTTAACGTTGATATAAGTGAAGGTAACGACATTGATATTAGCGTTGATCCTATTAATAATAATTTGGTTATTTTTTCCAACATTTCGACTTTAGAAACAGTTACAGGCAGAGGAAGTTCAACTACAAATAAAGTAGTCATTCTTAATACAGAAGAGTCAACAAGTACATATACAGGAGCATTAATTGTTTCCGGAGGTGTTGGAATTTGGGGAAATGGATGGTTCGAAGGACGTGTAACTTCTGAAAGTTTAAGGATTGCGGATGCAGTTTTAGACTCAACCGTTATAAATATAACAACTAATGCAACTGTTGTAATAGATACATATTCTTTAAATGAATATAGAGCTGCAAAGTATTTTATACAAATTTCAGAAGGCACAGGATTAACCGCAGAATTTCAAGCACAAGAAATAACACTAATTGCAAGTAATTCTGGAACAGTTGATATTAGTGTTTATGGAACAGTAACTACAAATGGTCCAACTGGCTTAGGATCATTTGATGCAATAGTAGATGGAACCGATGTAAAATTAAGATTTACTCCAGATTACGTCACTAGTAAGACAGTTAAGGTATTAAGAACAGCCATAACAGTTTAAAGGGAGAACGATAATGGCAATAGCAAAAGATTTTATTACACGATATGGTGTATATGTACAAGGCTCGACAGCAGTAACTAGCTCAACTGCACAAACGGGAGCGTTACAAGTCGACGGCGGTATTGCTGTTGCAAAAAATTTAATAGTAGGTCAAGCATCTACATTGTGGGGAGCAACTACATTAAAAAGTACGCTCACTGCTGAAAAACCTGTAACATTAAATGAAACATTATCGGTTACTGGCATTTCGACAGTAGGAGTATTGACTGCTACTGGCACACTATCTGTTAGTGGTGCAACATCTTTAGGAAGCACACTTGCTGTTACAGGTGCTACTACATTAAACAGTTCGTTAAGCGTTACTGGTACTTCGTTGCTAGTAGGACCGTTAACAGCAAACACATCAACATTTAATGGTCCTGTATCAGTAGCAGGGTCAAATACATTTTCTGTAGGCACAGGAGCTTCGACATTAAACGGGACTTTGACTGTTGCAGGAAATGCTGCATTTACTAGTACAACAGAAGCTGCAACTACTCCGGCGGGTGCTATAGTCGTTTCCGGTGGAGCATATGTTGGTAAACGTTTGATTGTAGCAAGCACCGATGCAAATACAGGAACAAATACAAGTAATGCATTATATGTAGCAGGTGGTGCATGGATCGATAAAACTTTTGTTGTATCAGGTGATACAACATTCAGGGGTAACGTAACATTTAACGGCACACAAACTAATGTATATTCTACTAATACAGTTTATACAGATAACTTATTAAATCTACACACACCTTCCGGTAGTATAGGATCGGATCATTCTTGGACATCAAACGATGGAAAAGATATAGGTTTCATGTTCCATTACTATAAAACTACTGATAAAGATGCTTTCTTAGGTTTATCTAACAGTAGTGGATATCTTGAATTTTATTCTGATTCAACTGAAACAACTGCAAGTGTAGTTACACCTATTGTATATGGTACTTTCAAAACAGGTAGTATTATATTAACTGACACAACTACTGCTACAAGTACTAACACTGGTGCATTGCAAGTTGTTGGAGGAATAGGTGTAGGTGATAAAATTTATGCTGGTGGTAATATCAGCGGCGGTACAGTAACTGCAAGAAATTTAACACAAGGTAGAATTGTTTTTGTAGGTTCCGGGGGACAGTTAACAGACGATGCCGAATTAACATATGATGGTTTAACTAATTTATTAAGCGCTGATGTTACCAGCGCAAATTCTGCAACAAATATTAAAAACGGTGGTCCAGGCCAACTTGTTTATCAAATAGCAGCTAGTCAAACTGCCTTTGTTGCAACAGGTACTTCAGGTTACATTCTACAAGCAAATGGTGCATCTGCTCCGACGTGGGTCCCAGTATCTGGTGTTTCTGCAGGAGTAGCAACCACTGCTAGTAATTTGGCCAACGGAACAACAGGGCAAATTCCATATCAAAATGCTGCAGGCAGCACTACATTTTTTGGTCCAGGTAATGCAGGTCAATTATTAGTGAGTAATGGTGCAGTAAGTGGTGGTCCGTCATTTGTAAACACAGGTAATATATTTGTTGGAAGTGCCCTTGCTGCTATAAACATTTCAGGAGGCGCTGCCGGACAACTTCCGATTCAAACTGGTCTTAATACAACAGCATTTATTCCAGCAGGTACTGCTGGTCAAATATTACAAGCACAATCAGGTAACACTGCTACTTTTGTAAGTACAAGTACATTAGTTGTCGGAACAGCACTAGTTGCAAATAAATGGACCACTGCTCGTACAGTTACATTCACAGGTGATACAACTGGTACATTTACAATAGATGGTAGTGCTGATGTAACAAACGTTAATTTAACTATACAACCAAACAGTGTTGCACTTGGAACAGATACAACAGGTAACTATGTTGGAACTGGTGCTACAAGTGGATTCGGTATTAGTGGTAGTGCAACCGGCGAAGGTTCTGCATTTACAGTTACTGCTAATTCTACTAGTTCTAATACTACAAGTACAATTGTATTTAGAGATGCTTCAGGTAATTTTAGTGCAGGTACAATAACTGCATCATTAGCAGGTAATGCAACAAGTGCTGATAAATGGGCAACAGCAAGAACTTTAACATTAGCAGGTGATTTAGGCGGTACAGCAACGTTTGATGGAAGTTCAAACTTTACATTAACTGCAACTATTCAAGCTGATAGTGTAGCACTAGGTACCGATACAACTGGAATATATGTAGCTAGCGGTGCAGTAAGTGGACTTGGATTAAGCGGATCGGCTAATACCGAAGGATCAACATTTACTGTTACATCAAATGCTACAAGTGCAAATACTACAAGTACACTTGTATTTAGAGATAGCTCAGGTAATTTTAGTGCAGGGACAATAACTGCAAATTTAAATGGCACAGCAACATTTGCAACAACTGCAACTAATTTAAGAGATGGTACGACAGGGCAAATTCCTTATAAAACTACTGCAAGTACTACTGCGTTTACTGGTCCAGGTAATGCAGGTGAAATTTTAACTAGTCGTGGTGCAGGACAACCGCTATATCAAAATACATTAACTTTAGCAGGTACAACAGACTCTGCAGGTACTAATTCAGGTGCATTGCAAGTTATCGGTGGTGTCGGAATTGGTAAAACAGTTTATGTTGGCGGAAAAGTTATAGTAAACGACACAACAGATTCTGCTGCAACAAATCAAGGGGCAATTCAAACACTCGGTGGTGTTGGAGTTGCTAAAGATTTAACAGTTGGTGGTGACATTACAGTTGGATCAGTAGCAGCAAGTACTGTTACTCCGATGATTTTCAGTAACAACTTGTTAATAGCAACTTATACAAGTCCTGCCATAACAACTACTGCAACTGTTAATTTAGATGTGTTTACCGGAAACGTTTTCAGAACTGCAAAATATACTGTTCAAATTTTTGATTCAGGTAACACTAACATACATGTTTCAGAAATTTTAGTTTCACATAACAACAGTTCTGCATATATAACTGAATATGCGGTTATTGCTAATAACGGAATATTAGGTAGCTTTGATGCAACATATGCAGGTGGTAGCGGTAATGTAACATTAACATTTACTCCAACTACAGTTTCTTCAATGGTAATTAAAGTAGCAAGATTTGGTATATCAGCATAATATAATTATAAATATATACAAATGCTTTTTTAAGCCGTTTAGTGGAAAGGGAAACTAATGGCAATACAAATGGACTTCAGGGTCAAAAATGGCCTTGTGGTTGCTACTACCGCAACTATACTTGGAACAACCAGCTCAACATCAACTACTACTGGTGCTTTGATTGTATCGGGCGGCACTGCTATCAGTGAAAACTTAAATGTTTTTGGCAATGCAACTGTAGGAACGTCGACTAAAAGTTCTTTATTAACTGTAAACAACACTGTTACCAGTGCAATCAATGTTCGGTCAAATGCAGCGTTCATAAGTCCAAATAGTGTAAACACAATAACTGTTAGAATGTTAAACAGTGATGTATTAACATTTAACGGAGCATCTGGTCAATTATTTTCCATTAGTGATAGTTTTACTGGTACTATATTTGCAGTAAATGATATTTCTGGTGTACCTAGTATAGAAGTATATGATACAGGATTAGTTAGTTTAGCAGAATTTACTGGTAATGTTGGTATAGGAACTACTTCAACAACGGCTAAATTAACAGTTAATGGTGGTGCTAGTATATCTGGTATTACTACTATAACAAATACTTCTAATGCAATATCGACTACTACTGGTGCTTTACAAATTATAGGCGGTGCAGGTATAGGACGAGATGTTTGGATAGGTGGCTCACTTAATGTTGCAGGAGGAATTACTGCATCAGTTTCGGGTGTTATTACTACAGCTTCAACGGTTAACACACTACTTCAAACATCTACAGCAACACACTTTTTAACATTTGTTGACTCAAATAATTCTGGTGCTACTGCTGAAAGTTTATATACAACTAGCAGTTTTGTTATTAATCCAGGTACAGGCAATGTAGGTATTGGGACAACTCCTACGACAAGTAAATTAGAAGTTGCAGGCAACGTTAGAATAACTGGTATTACTACAGTTACTGATACAACAAATGCAACATCTACAACTACAGGTGCTTTACAAGTAGTAGGCGGCGCAGGCATCGGAAGAGATCTGTGGGTCGGTGGTAATATTAATGTTGCTGGTGTGGTTACAGGAGCAATAAGTCAAGTACAAACTACTGCACAAACAAGTACTGCTAGTTACTATTTGACATTTGTTGATACGAATAATTCTAGTGCCGCTGCTGAATCATTATTTACAACAAGTTCCTTTACTGTTATTCCAAGTTCCGGTAACGTTGGTATCGGCACAAATGATCCACAAAGAAAATTAACAGTTAGAAGTGATAGTGTCGGAACTGTTACAGTAATTGCACTATATAATGCTGATACTACAAATGGAAATGGTTCAGTTGTATCTTTTAGAGCTAATACAACAGGAACAAGTTCTGCTACATTCCACGAAGTTGCCGGGTTTCAAATAGCAACAACAGAACATAATCATCTAACAAGAAATACTAATTTTTCTATTTTTACAGATAGTTCGTCTACAGGATTAACAAGTAAAGTAACAATAACAGGCGACGGAAAAGTTGGTATTAACACAGCTTCTCCTACAAGCACTTTGACTGTTAGTGGAACTGTGTCGATTAATAGTGATACTGTTGTTACAGGCGGCAGTTTACAAGTTAGAAATGGTATTCCAATCTATCTATGGAATTCTGATACAACTAATTACTATTATTTAGATAATACCGGAGCATCTGGAAGTACTAACGGTAAATTAAGATTCCTTCAAGGGAATGTTGGAACACGAGTAATATTTGATAGTGATGGCAATGTTGGTATCGGAACAAGTAGTCCAACATTTAAAGTAGACGTTGCACTTGGCTCTGTTAATAATAATTCAACTAGCTTTGGTTACAATGTATACGCAGATGCTACAACAAATGTTGGATACGCCGGTTATAGTTTTACACTTACTAATTCGACATCTACTGCAACAGGTTTTATACGATTAGCAAGAACTGCAAGTACTGTATATCTAGGGATGGAGATACAGAGTCAAAGTAGAGATGGTATTAGATTCTTAACAGGAGCAACAACTCCAACTGAGGCTGCACGTATTAGTGCGGCTGGTATTGTTACTATTACAAGCACAACAAATGCAACATCAACAACTACAGGTGCTTTACAAGTAACTGGTGGCGTCGGAATTGGCGGCAATTTATATGTCGGTAATAGCGCAACAATATTAAGCACAATAGCAAGTACAGGATCTGTTCAACAAAATGCATTATATGTAGCAGGCGGTGTTGGTATTGGAAGTTCTCTATATGTTACAGGTCCTGCTGTGTTCAATAATAACGTTACATTTTCAGGGACTTCTACATATGTTTACTCAACTAACACAGTTTATACAGATAACTTAATAAATATTCACTCACCGGCAGGCAGCACAGGAACTAATCATACTTGGACAGTCAACGACGGAAAAGACATAGGTTTTATATTTCATTATTACGATACCGCAGATAGAGATGGATTCTTAGGTCTAGCAAATGATACAAAATATTTAGAATGGTATGATAGAGGCGCTGAGTCTACAACTGGTACCTTTACTGCTTCAAACTATGGTATATTTAAAACAGGTGGAATACAATTAGTTAATACCACTGCAAGTAGTTCTACTTCTACTGGTGCACTAACTGTCGCGGGCGGAGTTGGTATCGGAGGTGATCTTTATGCCAGAAATATCTATACTAATGGTTCTCAAGTAATTCCTTTTAAAATGGAAGAATTTACTGCTACAGGTAGTCAAACGACATTTACTGTAACAGGTGGTTATATAGCAGGAACTGTAATGGTATTTGCAAACGGTATTTTTTTAAATTCTGGAGACTTTACAGCAAGCAATGGAACTACTGTTGTATTAAATTCAGCACGTAATGCAGGAGATATTATTAAAATTATTGCAGGTGGAACAAGCTCTTCGTCTAATCAACAACAATCATTCTCAATTGCAATGAGTGTTGCATTGGGTATGTAACCAATAAATATTAGTAATTGAAGGCATTAAAGAACTTTTAGGATTATCAGATGAGCAGCATCGCAACTCAATTATCATTTTCGAGAGCACGTAACATTGTCGGTGGCAATCTTGGTAGTATTCCTTATCAAGATGCTACTAGCTCTACTGTTTTTATTCCAATCGGATCGAATACTTTTGTTTTAACTAGCAATGGTACAACAGCTACATGGACAAATCCTAGCACTTTATCAGTAGGCGGATCAAGTGCACAAGTTAACACAGTTCTTCGAACAACTAGTGCCGACCATTTTTTAACTTTTGTAGATAGTAATAATCCAAGTGCTACAGCAGAATCGATCTATACAACAAGCTCTTTTGTAATTAACCCTGGTACTGGTAATCTAGGTATCGGCATCAGCCCCACTTCAAAATTGCATGTATCGGGTGATGTAAGAATAACAGGTATTACTACTGTTACTAATACAACAAATGCAACATCAACTACTACAGGTGCTTTAATTGTTTCCGGTGGAGTGGGAGTAGGTGGAAATTTATATGTCAATGGTCCTGGTACTATTGCAAGTCCTGCAACTATATCTGTCTCGTCGGATTCAACAAGTACAGGCGGTGACGCACAAATTTTAATAAGTCAAAATCCATCTAGTAATGATTTAAAAATTTTAGTTGCAGGAGTTGATACTAGAACAGACGGATTAATTGCAAACGATCAATATATCATTGCAGGACAAAGATTAAATTTAAACAGTAAGGGCAACGGAACTCTTACAAATACAGCAATTCTTTTAGGTGGAAGCGGTATAAGTCCCTATAGCGATATAATATTTTATACAGCAGTACAAAATGCTAGTGGAACCGAAAGAGTAAGAATAGATTATTTAGGAAATGTTGGTATTAACATAAATCAACCAACATCTACATTACACGTTGCTGGCACAACAAGAATAACAGGTATAACAACAATTACTAATGCTACTGCTGCTAGCTCAACAAGCACAGGTGCATTACAAGTAACAGGCGGAGTAGGCATCGGTGGAGCATTATGGGTAGAAGATTCTATCTATGTTAAAGGTGGAAATATTGAGATAAGAGATGAAACTACTTCTAGTATCGTTCTTGCAAGGCTCAATCAACAAGCGTCTACAGCAGTTTTTGAACTTGGTAGATTTGATGGAATAGCATCTTCTCCAGCAATTGACTTTCATTCTAGCGGTGGTAACATTGATTTTGATGCTCGAATTATTTCAGTAGGCGGTAGTACATCAACAACAGGTCAAGCAAGGCTAGATTTACAAGCAAATCAAGTTTATTTAAATAGTACTCAATCAGCAACATCAACAACAACAGGAGCGTTAGTTGTTGTTGGTGGAGTTGGTGTAGGTGGAAACATTCATTTAGGTGGCGATTTACAAGTTCAAAATGCTTCCTATATTAGAGGTAGGACCACTAGCGGCAATTCTACACGCATGATGGGAATTAATGCCGTTGACACATTCTACGTAGGCAGTGTTGATACACCAATTTCCGGTGGAATAATTTTAACTGTAGGTAATAATAGAAACGCACTTACAATTAGCAGCAATGATATTGTTGCAGTAACTACAAATACAAATGCAACTTCTACGACAACAGGTGCATTGGTTGTAACAGGTGGTGCCGGTATCGGCAGAGAATTATAT
>Ga0315909_10002234_pt1 | contig 25107 bp, 19 predicted proteins | sample LakEriMetagenome_11_FD_203527 | JGI IMG/M metagenome (GOLD analysis project Ga0315909, IMG submission 203527) | Freshwater fungal communities from buoy surface, Lake Erie, Ohio, United States - Buoy 2 MA125 | ecosystem: Environmental > Aquatic > Freshwater > Lake | place: USA: Lake Erie, Ohio...
GATCGGCACTGCACTCTCGTCGGCGCGAGAAGGGGCGGGATGCGCGAGGAGGAGACGGAGGCGTGCTCACAATTAGGATTTCAGACTGATGCACGACCGGAGGCAGACGCATCACGATCGCGGAAGTTTCTGGGTGGAGGATGCGACCCGAGAGTCGCCATCGCTCGCCAGCGAAATTTTGAGGCATCTGCCCTGATGCACGACCCACGCCGGGGTTGCGTTTGCCGGACAAGCCTGCAATGAACCGCGCCCCGCAAAACGCGCACACGCTGCGCCGGCATCAAGCCGTCGCGTTTGTGAGGGTTCATTCCGCGCAGCTTCCGACTCCCAAAACTATCCCGTGAGACCATTCCCGTTCCTCGCCACTTCCATCGTCGCGCTCGTCGCGCCTGCCGTCTTCGTCGCGCCTGCATCTGCGCAGGAGAAGCTGGCGCTGAAAAAGGGCGATCATATTGCCATCGTTGGCAGCGGGCTGGCGGACCGGCAGCAGCATCATGGCTGGCTGGAGTCGCTGATCCACAAGGCGTACCCCGATCTCGAACTGACCGTGCGCAATCTCGGTTTCGCGGCAGACGAGGTGAATGTGCATCCGCGCAGCGACGAGGTGCCGACGACGGAATATTTCCTGAATATGAAGCCGGGCGCGCTCGCGACGAAGGCGGGCAACACCGACGTGGTGTATCGCGCGGGGGCGGATTTTCACGCGAACGTGATCCTCGCGTATTGGGGGTTCAATGAGTCGTTCAAGGGCGAGGCCGGCGTTGCGGATTTCAAGAAGGCACTCGATGAGTATTTGAAGAAGCTGACCGGCTCGGACTTTGGCAAAGGCAAGCCGCGCGTGGTGCTGCTCTCGCCGATCGCGCACGAAAATGTAAAGGATCCCGTGAACTACCCCGACGGTTCAGCGAACAACAAAAACCTCGCGCTCTACACGACGGCGATGGACGAAGTGGCGAAGGCGAACGGCGTGCAGTTCGTGGATCTTTTTGCGGCGTCGCAGGCGGCGTATGCGCAGGCGGCGAGGCCGCTCACGATCAATGGCGTGCATCTTTCCGAGGAGGGTGACAAGGCGCTCGCGCCGGTGCAGTTCAAGGCGCTCTTCGGCAAGGACGCGCCGAGCACTACGGAGCCTGCCGTTGAGAAAATCCGCGCGGCGGTGCTGGAGAAAAATGTGCAGTGGCACCACCGCTACCGCACCGTGGACCAATACAACATTTACGGCCAGCGCTCGCGCATCAAATACGAGGGCGTGGACAATGCGACGATCATGGGCCAGGAGCTCGCGCAGCGCGATATGAAGGTGGCGAACCGCGACAAGGCCGTGTGGACCGTGGCGAAGGGCGGCACTTTTTCCGTCGCGGACGACAACCTGCCGAAGGTCGAATCCGTGCCGCCGAACCGCAAGGACCCGGTGCCTTACATGAGTGGCGCAGAGGCCGTGCAGCACATCAAGGTGCCCGAGGGTGTGAAGGTGGAGTTCATCGCGTCGGAGGTGGAATTCCCCGAGCTGGTGAATCCCGTGCAGATGAATTTCGACACGCGCGGACGGCTGTGGGTTTCCGCGTGGCCGACGTATCCCGAGGCGACGCCGACGGATAAGAGCATGGACAAGCTGCTCGTCTTCGACATCGATCCGAAGACAGGGAAATTTTCGAAATGCACGACGTTCGCCGACGGGCTGAATTGCGCGACCGGCTTCCAACTTTATAAGGACGGCGTGCTCGTGATGCAGTCGCCGGACATGTGGTTCATGCGCGACACGGACGGCGACGGGAAGGCGGATTGGAAGGAACGCATCGTGCATGGCCTCGACGCGGCGGACTCGCATCACGAGACGAATTCGATCTGCTACGAGCCGGGCGGCGCGGTGTATTTCAGCGACGGCATTTTCCATCGCACGAATATCGAGACGCTGAACGGCCCGGTGCGCAATGTGAACGGCGCGATCTACCGCTACGAGCCGCGCACGTCTCGCTTCTTCCGCCATGTGCCGTACGGCTTCGCGAATCCGCACGGGCGCGTGTTCGACTACTGGGGCAACGATCTCGTCACCGACGCGACCGGCAATGCGAACTACTTCGGCCCGGCATTCAGCGGGCACCTCGACAGCGGCGCGCATCCCGGGATGCAGCAGTTCTGGAACCGCCCGTCGCGCCCGACCCCGGGCACGAACATTCTTTCGAGCCGCCATTTTCCTGACGACTGGCAGGGGCAGTTCCTGAACACGAATGTGATCGGCTTCCAGGGCATCTTCCGGGCGAAAATCACGGAGGAAGGATCGGGCATCAAGGGCGAGACCATCGAGGCGCTCGTGGATGGTGACATCAAGGCGAACCCGAATTTCCGCCCGAGCGGCATCGCGGTCGCGCCGGATGGATCGCTGTATTTCATGGACTGGTCGCAGATGCTCATCGGCCATCTCCAACATCATCTGCGCGACCCAAACCGCGACCACCAGCACGGGCGCATCTACCGCATCACGTATCCTTCGCGTCCGCTGCTCACGCCGAAAAAGATCGCGGGCGAGAGCATCGAGAACCTGGTCGAACTTTTGAAGGAGCATGAGGACAACGTGCGCCAGCGCGCGAAGATCGAACTCGACACGCGCGACACCGCGAAGGTCATCGCCGCGGTGCAGAAATGGGAGAAGGCGCTCGATAAGAAGGACAAGAACTACGAGCACAACCGCCTCGAGGCGCTGTGGGTCCACCAGTGGCATAACATCGTGAACCTACCGCTGCTGAACGACGTGCTGAAGTCGCCCGACCATCGCGCCCGCGCGCAGGCCGTGCGCGTGCTTTGCTATTGGCGTGACCGCGTGCCAAATGCGCCCGTGCTCTTGAAGGCCGCCGCCGAGGACGAGCACCCGCGCGTGCGTCTCGAAGCAGTCCGTGCTGTGAGCTTCCTTAATGGCAAGGACATCCCCGCCGCATTCGACATTGCCTACACGATTCTCAAGCGCGACACGGATTACTACCTCGACTATTGCTACAACGAGACGCTCAAGCAGCTCCGCAGCATCGGCGGCGATGCGATCCTGCCGACCGATCCGGTCATCCTCTCGAAGATGGTGGACAGAATGTCCGACGGCGACCTCGCGAAGGCGCCTGGCAGCGAGCGCGTTTACATGGCGCAGATCGAGCGCAAGAGCACCGATGCCGGTGCGCGCGAAAAGGCGATCAATGAACTCGCGAAGCTGCACAAGACCGACCGCGTGAGCGAAATAATCGGCGCGCTCGGCAAGCTCGACGCCAAGGGCGCGGTTGCCGGTGCGCAGGAACTCGCAAAGATGCTTGGCCTCACCACGCCCGCCGATCTCGCGAAGGCCCGCAGCGGCCTCACCACTCTCGCGCAGACCGCGAAGCCCGGCCCCGTCGCGAATGCCGCGTGGGCTGCGCTCGTAATCGGCGACGGCAAGCCCGACGGCGTGTGGGCGAGTGCACCCGCCCTCACGCACCGCAAGGGCCTCATCGCTTCCATCGCGCTGATCCCCGATCCCGCGCTGCGCGCAAAATTCCAGTCGCTGCTCGCCCCCGCGCTCGGCGACGCGAATTTGCGCGCCGACGCGCTGAAGGCGCTCCCGCTCATGGGCGCGGAGAATGCGAAGGCAAACTTCAGGACGCTCGTCGCCGCGCTCCAGTCGAATGACACGCGCACCACCGCCGCGCGCGCAGTCATGCAGCTCCAGCGCGATTCGTGGGACAAGACGCTCGCCGCTCCCGCCGCGGAGTCCGTCCTCGTGTGGGCGAAGACCGTCCCGCAGAACGATCGCACGAAGCAGGACTTCATCGAGACCGTGCAGACCGGCAGCGAACTCGCGAGCCTCCTCGCACCAGCGGACGCCACGCGCATCCGCAAGGAATTGCGCGGCCTCGGCGTGAGCGTGTTCGTCGTGAAGACCGTGCATGAGCAGATGCGCTACGACACCACGCGCATCGTCGTGGAAATGGGGAAGCCGTTTGAGATCATCATCGAAAACCTCGACGCAATGCCGCACAATCTGCTCATCGTGGACGCTGGCACACGCCAAGCCGTCGCCGAGGCCGTGCAGACCCAGCGCCCCGACAAACTCGACAAAAAAGGCCGCGCGTACGTTCCCGAAAAGGACAGCCGCGTCCACGAGGCGAGCAAGCTCGTCGAGCCCGGCCAGAAGGACACGATCAAGTGGACCGCGCCGAACACGGAGGGCGAATACGACTACGTCTGCACATTCCCCGGCCACTGGATGATCATGTGGGGAAAAATCATCGTCACGAAAGACGTGGACGCCTACCTCGCCGCGCATCCTGATTCGACGCTGCCCGCGCCGGGCGTGCCGCTGCCGCCGCCTGCGCGCAAGTGAGCGCGATGGAACGCGACCTCCGGGCGCGTTTTCGGATGCAAGACTTGCGCGCCGTCCTCCCGCCGAAGTGTGCCCGGAGGTCACGCTCCACCGGTGCTGCGCGCCCGCGCCTGATTTCTGTCTCGCGTCTCGCCGGTGAATGCAGGCGGGACGCCCGCTGGCCATCACAGCCGGGACGGCTGTGATCCGCGCACTGCGTTGCCACACGGTTCAGCGTTTCCATCGCGCTGGGGCCTTTCAGCCCCGGCGCTCGCCGGATGCCAACGCCGTCTCACAACGCGCCGCACAAGTGCGCACGCTGATAGAAGTGCGCGCGCAGATTCTGCGGACAGGATTGTCCGCGTTATGGCGCACGCGGCGCGGCCCGGCTACTTGATGTCCTCGAGCTTGAGGTAAACGCTGTTGCGGGTCTCGCTGCCTTCGTTGAAGACGCGCCATTCCACGGACTGGACAGCACGCACGAGGCGGATGCCAACACCGACGTTTGCCCGGATCTTCGGGCCATCGCCGCTGCTGAAAGGGCCGTTCGGATCTTTTTCGGCGAGCTTCACCCAAGCGTCGGCGAAGTCGCAGAGCGCGGGGAGCGAGATGCGGCCCTCGGCTCCGAGCGGTGCGCCGACGGCGGAAGCTGGCGTCGCGGCGATTTCCTTCGAGAGGCTGGGCGAGGTGCTGAGGATCCAGCGGTCCTTCGAGATGGCGATGTGCGGCAGGAGATCATCCGTGGGGATAGGCAGTTGGATGTAGTGGATTTCTAGGTCGCCGTCCTTTTTCATCACGGGATCGGGAATCGCTCCTACGGGTGCGAGCGCAGCGATCTGCTTGATGACTGTCTCAAAGCCCTTCCATGCCGCGCTCACGGCGGTGCGGTCATTCATCTCGGCGACCCACGCGATGCGCGGGACCTTGCCGTCGGCCACTTCGGCGGGGACGTTCGGGAGCTTCGGCATGGTGCCGTTCAGATCGAGGACGAATGCGGATTCATTGCCGAGGGCCTTGGCGAGTTTGCGGGAGGAGGCCCACACGTCCTTCACCATCGGGACGGCGAGCCTTTCCGCCATCGTGGCCTTTGCCTGCTCGTCTGGGGGAACCATCGTCTTGCCGAATTTTTCATACCAGCCCCAGAGGATGCCTGCGCCGTCCTCGATGAGGCTGGCGAGCTTTCCGTCGTTCGCGGAGCTGCTGCGTCCGTCGGCGAAAAGGAAGACGGTCTTTGTGAAGAGCGATGCGAAGGCGAGCGGCTTCGCGGTGTCGAACTGCGTCTGGCGTCCGCCGCCGAACTCCTCGGCGCGGATGCCGGAGTCCCAGTAGGCGATGCCGACGAGCGGGTCGAATGTCGTCGCCACGAGCGACTGCACCTTGCCCTCGAACTTCTTCACGTCGGCCTGCATCGCGGCGATGTGCTCGGGCTTGAGCAGCGTAGCAAGCTCGTCGGAGAGCTTCTTGAATTTGTCGGCAAATTCGATCTTGCCGCTCAGCTTCGTGAGGAGCGCGGCCCCGGCATACGAGATGCCGAGCGGCTTCTTGTCGGCAAACTGCGAGGCGCGGCGCGCGACCGCGGCGATGGCGAGCGCGCTGTCGGCGTCGCCGGCCGCGAATTTCACATGCGAATGATCGGTGCCGAGGGAAATGACGAGGTAGTCGCCGACCCAGCCCCACGCGATTTCGATCCGCTTCTTCTTCAGCGCTTCGACGGCCGCCTTGGCCTTCGCTTCGTCCCCCATCACTTCCGCGACCTGTGCGCGGATCTTCTCCTCTTGCAGGGCCGCGACGAGCTTCTCCCCATTCACGGTGATGCTCTGAAAGTCGTATTTGTCCGCGACCTTGAATTTCCCGATCTCCACGCCGGGCGGGAGCTGCTCGCCGAGCTTCGCGAGGACCATGGCCATGCCGCCATCAATGTCCGCCTTCGCACTCACGGCCTTCGAGGCGATGAGCACCGGCGGGATGTCGCACTTCAGGAGCGCGGGGATCAGCTCGGGCGCGGCGTCGCGGAAAACTTTTTTCGAGTCCGGCGGCCGGCCGCCGCTCATCGCGGTCATGAAGATCTGCTGCATCTGGACGCCCTGGACTTCGCCGATGAGCTCGATCCACGGCATGAATTTTTCCCCGAAGCCCGCGGGATTCGCGATCACGAACTCATTGCCGAGGAGTGCCTCGAAGATGTCCCTGCCCTTCATCCCCATCGGCGAATTCCACTGCCCGAGCATGTCCTGGATTTTCGCATCGTCTTTCAGCCCCGGCATGTTTAGCAGCGTCTTCGACCAGTTGCTCGTGCTCAGCTTCACCCACAGGTCGTGCAGGCGGTAGTTTGCGGAGAATGCCTCGACGTCCTTCGGCAGGATCGCGGCGAAACCGTACGCTGCACTGATCGCGGATACGTTCGCGGGCGCTGCGGCAGGCTCGGTGGCCGTGGTCTTCGCGGGCTCGCCGGGTTTCGTAGGTTCAGCGGGCTTCGCGGGCGGGTTGGCGGACGCATCGGGTTTCTTATCGCAGGCGACAAAAGACGAGGCTACGGCGAGCGCGAGCAGTGCGTGGAGTGGACGGCGTTTCATGGCTGTGTGGGTTCCTTAGTTGGGTAAAAATGACCGTCGCGGGGCGGCGGGGAGCGGTTCTTATGCCGGGCACCCCTCCCCTTGCACGAAAAAAACAAACCCGGCATTTTGCCGGCAGCGGACGTCCTCGGAGGAGAATGTTGCGCTCACAGCCAGCCCAGACGCCGCGCGAGCGGCGGGGGTTACCGAAGTTGAGAGTTGAGAGAAAAAGCAGGGCGGCTTTGCAGCCGCCGAAGATTCACCCGGTGGATGGATGGGCTTTCCCCGCGCAAATCGCGCCGGCCCCTCCTCTCAACCCTCAACTCTCAACTGAGACTCACTCTTCGCTTGCCGGAATGCGTGCGATGCCGTTCCACTCCCCGCTCATGATCGTCACCACCGCGCAGTTATACAAGGTCGCCTACGGCAAGTTTGCAATCGGGGCATACAACATCAACAACGCCGAGCAGACCATGGGGCTCTTTCGCGGCTGCATCGAAAGCCAGGCTCCTTTCATCATCCAGATTTCAAAGGGCGCGCGGAAGTACACGGACAAGCGGATGCTCGAAGCCATCATCCGCAGCGCCGAGGAGATTTTTCCAGAATCCATCTTCGCCGTGCATCTCGACCACGGCGACGAGGAGACGTGCTACGACTGCATTGACTCGGGATTTTACTCCTCGGTGATGATTGATGCGTCGCACGATCCGCTCCAGAAGAACATCGAGATCACCAAGCGCGTCTGCGACCGCGCGCACGCCAAGGGGATCAGCGTCGAGGCCGAACTCGGGATGCTCGGCGGCGTGGAGGAACACATCGTGGTGGACGAGGGAAATGCGTGCCTCACGAATCCCGACGAGGCGCTGGAGTTCATCCAGAAGTCCGGCTGCGACTCGCTCGCGGCGGCCTTCGGCACGAGCCACGGGGCTTACAAATTCAAGGGCCAGCAGTCGCTGCACTTCGACGTGATCGAAAAGATCCGCGACATCATCAAAGCTGCGGGCCTGCCGCCCGTGCCGATCGTCATGCACGGCTCGTCCTCCGTGCCGAAGGAGGAAGTCGCGCGCATCAACGCCGCCGGCGGCAAGCTCGACCCGAGCGCGTGCGGCGTGAATGAAAACGAATACCTGCCCGCCGCGAAGCTCGGCGTGACGAAGGTGAACATTGACACCGACGGACGCCTCGTATGGACGCGCGTGCACCGCGAATTTTTCCGCGACAAGCCGGGCGAGTTCGACTTCCGCCCGCCGGGAATCATCTTCCAAAACGAATACGCGAAGTTCATCGCGGGCCGGAACAAACTGCTCGGCAGCGCCGGCACGATCCCCGAAATCAGAAAATCCCTCGGCCTATGAAAACCACATCCCTCACCCGCCGCTGCCTCGCGCTGTGCGCCGTCATCACGCTCGGCGCATCCGCCTTTTTGCAAAGTGCGAATGCGGACAACGCACCCCGCATTGACGCGCTCCACGTCGCGAAAGTCGCCACCGACTATCTCGCCACGCATGGCAGGAACGCGCCGCACATCGTCTCCATCGCGCTCGAGACCGACTCGCTCATCGGCGGCAAGATCTCGTGGATCGTGCGCTTTTCCCACGCCCTCCTCGCCGATGGGAACAGGGAGATCGGGATGCGCGTGAAGCCCGACGGCTCCGTGTCCTATCTCACCGAGGACAAGCACGGCCCGAAGAAGCGCAATGTCCCGCTGAAGTTTTAGGCGATGAAAGAAGGCGGCTCCGGCGGGCGTTTCACGCCGTTCGGAATCATGGTGCTGGTCCTGCTCGCGGCGATCGGCTTCGCGCTGCGGCTCGCATACTTCCCGTGGAGATGGGAGCGCACGAAGGAGGAGCTGCGCAAGCGCCACCCGTCCATCAGCCGCATTGACTCGGACGGGCTCAAGGAATGGCTCGGCAGGCCGGACGCCCCAAAGCCCGTGCTCATGGATGTGCGTGCGCAGGCGGACTATGAATTCAGCCACCTGCCCGGCGCGAAGCGCATGGACCGCGACGACACGCCGGCGTCGTTTGGAGTCCCGGAAACCACGGGCGAATCGGTCGTGATCTACGACGCCGTGGGGGCCGACGCATTCCCCGTCGCCGAGAGTCTCATCAAGCGCGGCTACGCACGGGTGCAGGTGCTCGAGGGCGGGATCTTCGAGTGGGCAAACCGCGGCCTGCAGCTCACCGGCCCGGCAGGGCGGACGACCAAGGTGCGCGCGGGCAATCCGGAGACAACCTTCCTGCTCAAGCGCCGCGCACGCGCAAATCCGTGATGCAGTTTTTCGCACCCGCAAAAATCAACCTCTCGCTCCGCATCGTCCGCCGGCGCGAGGACGGCTTCCACGAGATCGCGACGCTCATGTCGCCGATCGCGATCCGCGACACATTGGAGATCGATCGGAGCAGCAGCGGCGGGATCGCCTTCACATGCAGCGATACGACGCTGCCCGCCGACGGCACGAACCTCGTCGTGCGCGCGGCCCGGGGATTTTTCGAGGCGACGCACATCGCGCCGCACGTCCGTATTTTTCTGAAAAAGGAAACGCCGCACGGCGCGGGACTCGGCGGCGGAAGCTCGGACGCCGCGACGACGCTGCTCGCCCTCGACGAGATTTTCCAGACGCACCTGCCGCTCGGGAAACTCACGCGCATCGCCGCGGAGATCGGCAGCGACATCCCGTTCTTCCTCGTGCGCAGCGCCGCGTGGTGCCGCGGTCGCGGCGAGATCGTCGAGCCCTGCACGCTCCCGCAGTCGCTCCCGCTGCTGATGATGAAGCCGTCCTTCGGCGTGCCCACGCCGTGGGCCTACCAGCGCTGGCGCGACTCGCTCGAAATCCCCGGCGTAAATTACGCGCTGCAGACACTCGGCGGCATCACGCTCGTGAACGATCTCGAACGGCCCGTGTTTGAGAAATTCATCCAGCTCGCAGAGATGAAACGCTGGCTGCTCGCACAGCCCGAGACTGCCGCCGCGCTCATGTCCGGCAGCGGCAGCACGATGTTCGCAGTGCTCCGCGACCAGTCCGTCGGCCCCGCGCTCGAGGAACGGGCGCGCGAACAATTCGGCCCGCACACCTGGCTCGCGCAGAGCCGGACGCTATAGCGCGCGTCATGCCGAAATCACTTGGAAGCAGAACGACGCAGTTCGGAATTTACGGCGGTCCGACACACGACCCGATCATTGGATGATGCCGGTTTCCAACTGAGATTGGCATCGTGTGGTTTGCAGGTGATGTCACCTGCCCCCTCACTCGTCATGAAAAACAGCCTGCCTCCTGCCGGCGGCGGCTACCGCTTGAGCCACTTGTCGGCGTAGTCGAGCCACACTTTCCAGTCGGGCGTGATCATCGAGTGCTTGCCTTCGCGGATGTAGTAGCCGAGGCGCGAGTCGAGCAGCTTGCCGACCTCGGGCATTTTTTCCGCGCCGAGATTGTCCGCGTTGAAAAGACGATAGACGGGCTCGGCGGCGCGCAGCATGTCGAATTGCCCGGGCGGGTTTGCCCACTTGTCCTCGGTCGCATTTGAGTAGAGCACCGGGCGCGGCGCGCAGAGAGCGAGCAGCGCGTGCTGATCGAACGGGAGATTCGGGACGGCCTCGTTGAACGATTTGAAATTGCCGCTGAACCAATGCGGGAATGCCTTGTTGATCACCGGCAGCGTCTCGACGGTCGGACGTCCGCCCGCCTGCGGAGCGGCGATCTCCGGCGCTACACGGTCGGGCGCGGTGCCGCCGCAGCCGGCCTGGCTGGGAATGGCGAGCGCGATGCGTTCGTCGAATGCCGTGGCGACGAGCGCGGTCTTGCCGTTGCGCGAATGGCCGACGACGGCGATGCGCTTGCCATCAATCTCCGGGACGGTGAGCAGGTAATCGAGCATCCGTGAAAATCCCCACGACCACGCCATGATCATCGCCGTGTCCGCTGCGCCGCGCTCGTCGCCGCCGGATGCGCGGAATGTTTTCAGCGCGACCTCGGCAAGCACCTTGTCATCGGGCACCACATCGCCGCTGTAGAAGCTCGCGAACGCGTAGCCCCGATCAATCGTCTGCTCGACGGCCCACGTCCCCTTCTGCTTTCCGCGTCCGGCTTCGGCAGCGCGGTTCGGCTCGGCGCCGGGGAAACTGTCGCTCGTCCAGCCCTGCACGATCCGGATTTTCGGATCATTGAGGACCTGATAGTTGCCTTTGAAATTCATCCCGAGAAAACACGGCGCGGGCTTCGTGCGTTCGTTCGGCACGACGACGAGCAGATGCACCGGCGCATTGAGTCCGCAGTCCACGAGCACCTCGCGCAGCGTGGCCTTGCCGCCAAACGCAGACTTCTCCTCGCGGATGATTTTGCCGGTCACCGCACGCGGCTGCGGACGCGCGCCATACATGTAGTGTTCGAAGAGCGCTCGCAGCTCCGGCGCGCGCTTCGTGAGCCACTGCTCCTTCGTCGTCACACGCGTGCCGTCGCGCATCACGAGCGGGTCCGGCAGTGCGGCGGATGCGGGCAGTTTTTCGGGCGCAGGAAAATCGGCGGCGAGTGCGGTCACGGCGAGCAACGGGGAGAGGAATGCGGGGAGTTTCATTCACGCAAGCATCGGCGGAATCGCGAGGCGAGTGCAATGCGGCATGCGTAACTGCGCTTGTGAAAGCGCGGTCTGATCTTTCCGGAGCCAGACAGCGGACAGGATTGTCCGTGCTACGATCCCGACGGGAGCGCGAGCGATCCCGAGCCCCAGAAATCCACGATCTCGAGCTCCTGGAAACGATGCACGACGAGCAGCGCGTCGCCGAGCGGGACGCCGACTTTTTGCGCCAGCACCTGCAGCGACTCGGCACCGTTGATCGCCGATGCGAAACGCGCCTCGACGTCGTTCAGCTTGAGCTTCTGGATGAGGTCGTAGCCCCGGCGCGTGTAGGCCGGCGAGCCGTTCGGATCAGGCCGTTTGGCCGGCGCGATCTGCTCGAACTTCACGTGGCGCAGCGCGCCGAGGATCCAGTTGTCCGCGTCGTCGCTGGCCGCGGGAAAATTCGCGACGTACTCGGGGAAATTTTCCGTCTCCTCAAATTCGAACGAGATGCGCCCCGCCGTGAAGAGGTGGCTGAAGAGCCGCTGGCCGTGGTCGCGCGTGATCTGCACCACATCGTCGTGCGGGAATCCATTGCGCACGCTGAGGAAGAGAAAAATCGGGCAGCCCGTCATCTGCTGGTTGAGCTGCGATTCGAGGATGAGGCCGAGGTTCGTCGCGGAGAGAATCACCGGGCTTCCGCCGCAGTAGAGCTGGAAATTTCGCGTCGTGGCGAAAAGGAAACGCCCGGCATTCATCCACAGTTCGATCGGGTTCCGCCCGAGCTGGAAGCGCAGCACGCCGGTGAGCCGGTCGCCCTGCGCCATGTGCAGCGCCTGCCGCAACGAGATGACTCCCGTGTGCCCCGTGAACGCCGGCCCGCCCGTGCGGCCCGGCAGCATCCGCCGGCTGCCCGCCTTGCCGCCGAGGATTTCGGCGACCGCTTCGGCGAGCGCGTCCATCGTCGCGGGCTTCGCGAGCACGCGCGCGATGTTCGGATATTTGCCATTGAACTGGTTCGTCCGTGCCGCATCCGCAAGGAGGAGCACGGGCGTGTTCGCCGCGAACGGATCCACCGCGAGCCGCGCGAGCACCGCCCCGCCGTCGGTGTCCGGCAGCATGTCATTCAGGATCACGAGATCGGGGCTCGCAGCGTTCAGCCGGTCGAAGGCATCGCTGCCGCGCGATGCGACCAGCACATCGCAGCCGGGAAAATGGCGCGCAAAAACATTTTCCGCGATGTCTGCTGCGGTTTGTGGATCGTCAATGACGAGGATTTTCTGGGCCATGCTGGATACGGGGCGTTCTCCGCGCAGCGTGTGCGCGGCGTTGCGTGGAAGTCAACACGGCAGTCCTGCGATGGCTGAAGCCTGTCATGCACTGTGAAAGTGCGCGGTACTGAGGGCCAACGGCCCGGCAACATACCAGCCCAGGGCAACGCCCTGGGTCGCTGACGTTGAAAAAGCAGAGGGCTGAAAGCCCGTCCCATCGCTTTCGCATCCGCGCATGGATCGGGCTTTCAGCCCTCTGTCCTTTTCCCTCACTCCCTGGGGCGTTGCCCCAGGCTGGTATGGATGCGGGCCTTTGGCCCTCAGTCCACTTCGCCTTCAAAATGCATGACAGGCTTTACCGGAATGACTGAAGCGCGCGCAATTTCCCGAGCGCTGTGCCGCCGTCGAGCGCCTTGCGGGCGAGGTCGAGGCCGGCGGCGAGGTCGCGCGCGAGGCCGGCGACGACGAGCGCGGCGGCGGAATTCAGCAGGACCATGTCGCGCTTTGGGCCGCGCTCGGTGCCGTCGAGGATCGCGAGGAGGATGCGTGCATTTTCCTCGCGCTCGCCGCCGACGAGCGTCCCCGGCTCGCAGCGGGCGAGGCCGAATTCCTCGGGTGTGATTTTGAATGATGTGACCGCGCCGTCCTGCACTGCGCACACATCGCTCGCGCCGGTGATCGAGAGTTCATCCGTGCCGTCGCCATGCACAGCCCACGCGCGGCGGCGGCCGATGATGCGCAAGGCCTCGGCATATTTCGGCAGCAGCGCGGCGCTGAAAATTCCTACAAGCTGATGCTCCGGCCGCGCGGGATTCAGCAGCGGACCGAGGAGATTGAAGATCGTCGGCGTGCCCTCGGCGGCGAGTTCCTTGCGCACGGGGCCGATGACCTTGAACGCCGGATGCCACGCCGGCGCGAAGACGAATGCGACGCCGTTCTGTTCGAGGCACTGACGCAGGCGCACGGGCGTGAGTTCGAGCTTCACGCCGAGTTCCTCGAGCACGTCCGCCGCGCCGGTCTTCGAGGTCACAGAGCGGTTGCCGTGCTTCATCACGCACGCGCCGCACGCGGCGGCGACAAACATGACCGCGGTCGAGACATTGAAAAATCCGCGCTGGTCGCCGCCCGTGCCGCACACATCGAGCGTCGGCCCCGGCAGCCGTGCGGGATCGAGGTCCGGCGTGAGCGCGTGCGCGAGCAGGGCCTGGGCAAACGCTGCGATCTCGAGGGCGGTCTCGCCTTTCTCTCGCAGCGCGCGGAGGAAATCCTTCTTCGCCGCAGCGGGAATACTTTCCGAGATGAGCGACGCGACAGCCTCGCGGACTTGCGCGGCTCCGAGGTCGTGTCCTGCGCGCAGCGATTGGGTGAGAGTTTCCATGATTGGATGCTGTGTGCCGGCGATCATCTCTGCCGCTGTGTCGCCCAGTAAATCCCGCCGATGACCGCGAGGATTGCGAGCACGAGCAGTGTGATTTTGATCCAGCTCTTCGGATACCGCCCGCTGATCGCGCCGGTGTAGCCGTTGATCACCACCTGGAAATTCTGGCGCCCGTACGTGTAAGCAAGCATCCACACCGGGACGAGGATGTGCTTGAAGGTCTGCGCGGAAAAGTCGGCGTCCACATTCAGGTCGCGGTGCGTGTCGCCCGGCACCTGCTGCGCGCAGAGCTGCCGGGTCTTCGCGTTCATCGAGGACTGCGCGTGTTCCGCCGCGGCGAAGAGATCGATCTGGTATTGCTCCACCACCCAGCCGCTGAGGAATCCCGGATCGTACGGCTTCAGGTCACTTGTGGTCGGGAACGGCTCGACGGCCCTCAGCAGCTTCGTCTCGACGCCCTTCGTCGCCGGCACCAGCTCGTCGTCGAAGAAATGATCCACATGTCCGCTCGACGGATACCATCGCACTTTGCGCACCTGCCGGGTCTGCCGCTTGCCCTGCGAATCGGTGTAGGATTCCGATTCGTAATAGTAGTCGCCGGACATCGCCGTCCAGTCGGCGCTCACCTGCGCGTCGAACGTCCAATACGGGATATAAATGCCATGCACCGTGTCGGTGAGCGCGCGGGTGCCGAGCTTGTTCGGCGCGAACCACCGCGAGCCGTACCACCGCCGGATGGACTCACGCACCTGCGTCTCGGCGATCTTGAACTCAAGCAGGCTGTCCGGGCGGATTGCGCGCGACTGCTCGTCCACGGGAATGATCGCCGCCGAGCCGCAGAAGTCGCACCGCTTCGCGGCGTGATTCGGATCGAACGCCGTGATCGCCTGGCAGCTCTGGCACTTCACGGACTTTTTCTCCGTCGCCCAGCCGCGATCATCCGGCCCGATTGCACGCAGTGCCTCGGCGAGATCGTGCTCCTCAATCGTGCCGTCCGCGCCGAGCTTCGCCGGCGAGACGGTGCCGCAATATCCGCAGACCAGCGCCTGCTTCGCCGGATTCCACTGCGCCTCCGCGCCGCAGCTCGGGCAACTGAATTTCTGGTGCGCCTTGATCTCGTCGCTCATGGTTTGGAAAATCGAAAGCCGGTATCATTGATTTCGTCCAACACTCGTTTGCGCGCCGTGTCGAGATACGCCGGGTTCATTTCGATGCCGGTGAATCTCCGCCCGTGGCGCGACGCCGCGACGCCGGTCGTGCCGCTGCCGAGGAACGGATCGAGCACGAAATCACCGGGATTTGTCGAGGCGAGCAGGCAGCGTTCGATGAGTTCGAGCGGCTTCTGCGTCGGGTGGCGTCCGTGCCGCTTCTCTGCGCCGTGCGGCGCCTTCATGCGCCAGACGGATTTCATCTGCTTCCCGCCATTCGCCTCGCGCATCGCGGCGTAGTTGAACGTGTGGCGGCTGCGCTCATTTTTCGCCGCCCACAGGATCGTCTCGGTCGAGTGCGTGAAATACCTGCACGAAAGGTTCGGCGGCGGGTTCGGCTTCTCCCACGTGATGGTGTTCAGCATTTTGAATCCGAGCTGCTGAAGCGCGAAGCCGACGCTGTGAATCACATGCTGCGTGCCGCTGATCCAGATCGTGCCATCGGGCCTCAGCGCGCGCTGGCAGCGCGCAATCCACGCGTGGTTGAATTCATGGTTGCCCTCCGCACCGCGCGACTCGTCCCACGCGCCCTTGTCCACCTTCGCTCTGCGTCCGGATTTGCACGTCATGCCGCCATTGCTCAGAAAATACGGCGGGTCGGCGAATATCGCGTCGAACACTCCGTCGGGATGCAGCGCGTTGATGTGATCGAGCACCGCAAACGAGTCGCCTTCGCAGAGGAAAACCCCCGCGTTCTCGTCGCGCAACACCATCGTCGCCGCGTCGGAAAGCGCCTCGGAATCGAACGCCTGCAGCGATGCGGACGCCTTCCGTTTTTTCGCTGCGATGGGCACGGGTGCGGGCAGCGTGGTGGCCCCGTTACTTCGCGAGGAAATCGTTCAGCGCGGTCTTCGTGATGCGCCACGCCGTGCCGATTTTCTTGCCCTTGATGTCGCCGCTTTCGAGCGACGCCGTCACGTCCGCCTCCGTCACACCGAGCTGCTGCGCGACCTGCGCGGGCGTGAAGAGCTCGATCGCCGCCGCCGCCGGGGCCGCCGCCTGCGCAGGGCCCGCGACGCCGGGCGTCCCTTGGCTGCCTGCGATCCCGCCGGGCTGGTTCATCATCTGGTTTGCCATTGCAAAACCCATCGCCATTTCCGCCGCTGCGCCGCCTGTGCCCGAACCGCCGCCTTTGCCCATGCCCTCGGCCATCTGGAATTTCACGTAGTCGTTCAGATTACCGACCGCCGCCATCGAGCTGCGCTTGTCGATCGCCGCCTCGACCTCGGGCGGGACGCTCACATTTTCGAGGATGAAGCTGGCGAACTCGATGCCGTATTTCGGGATGGTCGCCGCGTTCAGCACCGGCAGAATCGCGTCGCCCACTTCGCTGTATCGCGCCGCCACGTCGAGCACCGGGATTTTCGCCTTCGCGATCGCCTCGCTGAAAAGGGACACGATGCGCGAACGCATGGTGTCGCTGAACTCATCGAGCCGGAAATGATGGTCGCTGCCCGCGACTTCCTTTAGGAACACCTTCGGATCCACGATGTGAAAGTCGAACGTGCCGAACGCGCGGATGCGGACGATTCCAAAATCGTTGTCCCGCATCATGATTGGGTTGCTCGTGCCCCACTTGTTGCCGGTGAAGAGGCGCGTGTTCAGGTAATAGACGTCCGCCTTGAACGGCGAACTGAACCCGTATTTCCACCCCGCGATGCGGCTGAGCACCGGGATGTTGTCCGTCTTCAGCGAGTGCTTGCCCGGCGCAAAGGTGTCCGCGAACTGCCCGAGATACATGAACTGCACCGTCTGCGATTCGCGCACGATGAGCTGCGCGCCGTTCTTGATTTCCTTGTCGTCGTCCGGCCAGCGGTAGCTGAGCGTGTCGCGCGAATCGTCGGTCCACTCGATGATTTCGAGAACCTGTCCTTTGATGAAGTCCATGAGGCCCATAGTGCGTTTCCTTTCGTGAGGTTTTGTTGCGGAGGTGAAAAGTGACGCGCGGAGAGTAGGAGGCGGGCGGGTGCGTTCAAGATGGAAAGTCGCGCCCGGCTCCACTCGCACATTCGCCGATGCTGACAGGTGCCGCAGAAGAATCCCTGCTGCCGCGTCCGGCGGACGCTGTAGCCATTTTCAAGATCGTCCGCTAACCTCCCGGCCATGAATGACAGGCAACGTGATCTCTTCCTCTGGATCTGGTCCCGCCGGCGCAAACCCGGTCGCACCGTGGTCGCGCTGCGGGGCGCAGTGATCGGCGCGCTCGGCGGAGCAGTTTTCGCAGGCGTCATGTTCAGCGCAGTCGGCAAGGGCGGGAACCACAGCGTCGCCGCAGTGCTCGCGGCGCTGAAGGACGCGGGGATGCTGTTCCTGCTCTCGGTTCCCGCGTTTGGCGCGATGGGATTCGCCACGGCGTATCGCGTTTTTTCGTCGCAGGAGGTGATGTACCAGTCGCTGCTGCGCTCGGGCGCGTGCGTGCCGGAGCAAAAGCCCGTCCTCTCTGGCGCGGATCGCTGGCCCGCGATTATGGTCGGAGTTGTGCTCGTCGTGATCGTGGCCTTCATCGTCATTTTGTTCATCAAATTTGGACACTGATCCGGCATTCCCATCGGGTGACGTGGTAGCTGCCACGCCCTTTCAACCCATGACAGTGTGTGCTACGGGAATACCCCCCCTCGCATGCCTTATCGCACGGCAATCCTGCAGATCCCGCTCGCTTCATCCGCGGGCATCCTTGTCGCTGCGCAACCGACTGCGCAGGAGGTGAAGTTTTTTTGAGAAACAGATCCGTCTGATTCTTGTGGAGCACTGCTACGAGTGCCACAGCGCGGAGAAGAAACAGAAGGGCGGCCTCTCGCTCGACACACGCACCGCGACAGGCTTCCTCGCGCTCGGCACGCGCAAAACGGCGGATGTGCGTAGCGCATGGGGAGCGCAGGCTTCCAACCCGCAGATTTGTGCTTCCAGCGCGACACGCTGCGTGCATCATGCACGCGGAATCCCGTGTGCAAGATGCACGCAGCGTGTCCGGCAGGGATGCCGGACGCTGCGGGCTGGAAGCCCGCGCTTCCCAGTCTTTCTCGAACCATGAACAACATTGATCTCACCAGCCGCAGCGCCATCGTGACCGGAGGCGCGCGCGGCATCGGCTTCGCAATCGCCACACGGCTGCTGCAATCTGGAGCGTCCGTCTCGCTCTGGGATGTGGACGCCGCGGCTCTCGCGGATGCGGCGGAAAAATTGAAACCGCTCGGCAAGGTCCACACCGCGGTCGTCAACGTCACGAGCGCGGAATCCGCCGAGGCTGCGGCAGCCGCCACCGCGCAGGCGCTCGGCAAGCTCGACATCCTCGTGAACAACGCCGGCATCGCGGGCAGCAATGCGAAGGTGTGGGAAACCGATCCCGCTGAGTGGCGCCGTGTGCTCGACATCAATCTCAACGGCCCGTTCCACTGCTGCCGCGCCGTCGTGCCGCACCTGCTGCGCAACGGCTACGGGCGCATCGTGAATATCGCCTCCATCGCGGGCAAGGAGGGGAATCCGAACGCCGCACACTACAGCGCATCGAAAGCAGGCGTCGTCGCGCTCACAAAGTCGCTCGGCAAGGAACTCGCCACGAGCAATGTCATCGTGAACTGCGTCACGCCCGCGGTCATCGCGACAGACATCCTCAAGCAGATGGCGCAGACGCACATTGACTACATGCTCTCGAAAATCCCGATGGGCCGCTTCGGAAAAACCGAGGAGGCCGCCGCGCTCGTCGCGTGGCTATGCTCGGAGGACTGCTCATTTTCCACCGGCGCAGTCTTCGATCTCTCCGGCGGACGCGCCACTTACTGAACTCATGAACCTCACCGAACTCACCTGGCCCGATGTCGCCGCACTGGATCGCGACACACCCGTCATTTTTCCAATCGCCGCGCTGGAGCAGCACGGACGCCACATCCCCGTCTTCACCGACTCGATGCTGATGGGCGAAATCGCGAACCGCGCCGAGGGCACGCTCGGCGCACGCGCACTTTTCGCGCCGCTCCAGTGGCTCGGGAATTCGCATCACCACATGGATTTTCCCGGCACGCTGTCCGCCGAGCCGCGCGTGTATCTCGATCTGCTCTGCGGGCTGCTGGAAAATTTCATCGCGCATGGATTTCGCCGCCTGCTCCTCCTGAACGGACACGGCGGCAATGACGTGCCCGGCAAACAGGCCGTCTTCGAGGTGCGCCAGCGCCATCGGGAGCGGAACGATCTGCTGCTGCTCTTCTGCACGTACTGGAATCTCGATGCCGAAGCGCACAAGGCCCACGCGGGCCTGAAGCAAAAACAGATGGGGCACGCGTGCGAGTGGGAAACCTCGATGGTCCTCCGCCTCACGCCCCACCTCGTGAAAAATCACACCGGCGTGCCACCGCAGGAATTTGGCAACGGCCTTGAACCCGGCTCGCGCGGATGGACGATGCGCGACCGCAGCGAACACGGCCATATCGGCGACCCGCGTGAGGCCAGCGCAGAAAAGGGCGAGGCGCTCTTCCAGACATTCACCCGCGGCACGGTCTCGCTTATCGAGCGCATGATCGCGTGGGACGGGAAAAGCTGGAACGGATGATCCCTTCCTCCGCCGCCCCCGTCCGTCCCGCCTCGTGGAAATGGTGGATCACCGGCCTGCTCCTGCTGGCCACGATGATCAACTACATGGATCGCGTGACGCTCGCAAACGCCTCCGTGCGCGTCACGGAGGAGATGCAACTCAACGACCAGCAATACGGGAATCTTGAGCTTGCGTTCGGCTGGGCCTTCGCCGCCGGCTCGCTCGTGTTCGGCATCCTCGCGGATCGCTGGCGGATCTATTTCCTGTATCCGGCCGTGCTCGTGTGCTGGTCGATCATGGGCGTGGTCTCGGGGTTTTCACAGGGCTTCACCGGGTTGCTCGTATGTCGCGGGTTGCTCGGATTTTTTGAAGCCGGCCACTGGCCGTGCGCGCTGAAGACCACCTTTGCACTGCTCAATGAGAAGGATCGGACGATGGGCAACAGCGTGTTGCAAAGCGGGGCTTCCATCGGCGCGGTGCTCACGCCGCAAATCATGAAATATCTCATGACCACACAGAACGGAACGTGGCGCACCGCGTTCATCGTCGTGGGTGCGACCGGTCTGCTGTGGGTGGCGCTGTGGTTTCTTTTTCTGCGACCGCGCGATCTCGACGGCAAGAATGGCGAGGTTCCGCAAAGTGATGCGCCCGGTCTTGGAAGCATCGTGTGCAGCCGCCGGTTCTGGGCGCTCGCGTTGCTCATCACGGGTGCGCAGACGGTGTGGCACATCCCGAGGGTCTGGCTCATGAAATTCCTGCAAACGGGGCGCGGCTTCGAGGAAAGTGCGGCGCTGAATTTCAATTCGCTCTACTACATCGCGACCGACATCGGCTGCGTGCTCGCCGGATTTCTTTCCGTGTGGCTCATACGCCGGCGCGGCACCACGCCGCACGATGCCCGGCGGATGGTGTACGCCGGCGCGTGCGTGCTCACTTCGCTGAGCGTGTTCATTCCCTCGCTCGGCAAAGGCTGGTTGCTCCTCACGATATTGCTCTTCATCGGTGCCGGCGCGCTCGCATTGTTTCCCTGCTACTACTCGTTCGTGCAGGAACTCTCCGATCGCCACGTTGGGCGGCTCACCGGTCTTCTGAGCATGTGGGTGTGGGCCGTGACATCACCGCTTCACAGCGCCTTCGGGTGGCTCGCGGATCGCACGAAGACCTACGACACCGGCCTCGTCATTGCCGGTCTCGCGCCCTGGATCGGCGTCATCGCCATGAAGTTTCTCTGGCAGAGAAAAGAGACGCCAGCGCAGGACGGCGCGCCCGTGTGATTCAACGACAAGGCGCGTCTGCGAATTGTCTTAAGTGCTCAATTTCAAGGGCACGTCACGCACCTCGTAATGCGCACTGCCCCTGAGCACCAACGGTGCGTACCATGCCAGCCGAGGGCCGAGCCAGTGCCCATCGTCAGCGAACGGCGTGCTCGGGGAAAAGCGCGACGATGGATTTTTCATCCGCGCGGCAGAGTCCGCGCTCGGTGATGAGGCCGGTGACGAGACGCGCGGGCGTGACATCGAAGCCGTAGTTCGCCGCGGGGCTTTCGGGCGGGGCGATGAGGACTTCGGCGTGGCGTCCGGTGCGTCCGTTCGCGCCGACAAGCAGGCCGTCGGCGAATTTCACCTCCTCGGAGCCGCGCTCCTCGATGGGGATTTCGCGCAGGCCGTCGCGCATTTTCCAGTCGAACGACGACGATGGCAGCGCGACGTAAAACGGGATGCGGTTATCGCGCGCGGCGAGGGCTTTCAGATACGTGCCGATCTTGTTTGCGACGTCGCCGGTGCGAGTGGTGCGATCGGTGCCGGTGATGACCAAGTCCACCATGCCACGCTGCATAAGATGACCGCCGGTGTTGTCGGCGATAATGGTGTGCGGCACGCCGTGCTGGCCGAGTTCCCACGCGGTGAGCTTTGCGCCCTGACTGCGCGGGCGCGTCTCGTCCACCCAAACGTGGACGGCGATGCCGGCATCGTGCGCGGCGTAAATGGGCGCAGTGGCCGATCCGTGATCCACGAAGGCAAGCCAACCGGCGTTGCAATGCGTGAGGACATTCACCGGCGCGCCAACCTTGCGCCGGCTGATGCGACGGATGAGCGGGAGCCCGTGCCCGCCGATTGCGCGGCATGCCGCGGCATCTTCATCTGCGATCAAAGCGGCAGTCTCGCGAGCGATGGAAATTTTCGCGCGCGAAGTGGAGCCGCGCGCGATGGCCGCGAGCTGGCGATCCACGGCCCATGCGAGATTCACGGCGGTGGGGCGTGTGGATTTCAAAAGCGCGGCGGCTTCGGCGAGGCGGGCGTCTGCCATGCGGCTGCGTGCATTGGAAAAAATCGCGAGCGCGGCGAGGTACATCCCCCACCCTGCCGATGCCCCGATGAGCCCCGCGCCACGGACGTGCATCTCGGAAATCGCCGCGGCCATCTGCGTGACGGTGGTGATTTTTTCGATCACGAAGCGGTGCGGCAGCGCGCGCTGATCGATGATCTCGACGGTGCGCCCGTCGCCGGGCCGGAGCCAGATGGTGCGGTAGTGTCTGCCGTGGACGTTCATCGCGGTGGTGCATGTTCTTTTCCGAGAGTGCCCGTCTTGTCGAGGCGATGCAGGTTCACCGCGAGGAAGCGAGGGATCGAAGCCGGATGCAGAACACCCGCTGCCCGCTCCGCAGAACATCTTCGCTCCTTCGCTCCTTCGCGGTTCAAATCCCCACGCCCGCTGTGCGCACGGGCTTGCGTAATTTTTTCCGCCTCCCCACTGTCGCGGGATGCCTGCCTCGGAAAAACGCTTCGGCTGCCTCGGTGTCTTCATCGTCGTGCTGCTGTGCCTCAGCCTGTTGTTCAACGCCATTTTTCTCATCGGATCCTTTGCGTCGGCGCTCTCGGGAGGAGCGCAAAAGTATGAGCAGAAGGTGCTCACCTCGGGCGAAAAAAATGTGTCCGCGAAGATCGCCGTCATCCGTCTCGGCGGCCTGATTTCCAGCGGCGACATGGGCCTCAGCGTGGGCGCCACGCCGGAGGAAATGAAGCAGCAGTTCAAGCAGGCGCTCGAGGACAAGGATGTGCGCGCGATCGTGCTGGCGATTGATTCGCCCGGCGGCGAAGTCACCGCGAGCGACGACATTTACAACATCATCCGCAAGGCGCGCGACCGGAAGAAAATCGTCGTGAGCATGGGCGCGATGGCCGCGAGCGGCGGCTACTACGCGGCGCTCGGCGGCAGCCACATCATCGCGCGCGACACGACTTTCACCGGCAGCATCGGCGTGATCATGCAGACGCTGAACTACGCGGACCTGTTTGGAAAAGTGGGGCTGCAAATGGTCACGTTCAAGAGCGGCAAGATGAAGGACATGCTCAGCGGCTCGCGCCCGAGCACGCCCGAGGAACGCGACTACGTGCAGAACCTCGTGATGCAGACCTACGGAAAATTTGTCGGCATCGTCGCCGCCGAGCGGAATATCCCCGAGGACGCGCTGCGCAACGGCGTGGCCGACGGCCGCGTGCTCTCCGGCAAGGACGCGCTCGAGGCGAAGCTGATCGATCAGCTCGGCGATCTCGACGACGCGGTGAAGAAGGCGATCGAACTCGGAGGCGCGCCCGGTGCGACGGTCGTCGAATACCGCGCGATCGAATCATTCGGCCGGCTCCTCCGCATTTTCGGAAAGGCGGACAGCAGCAAGAAAGTGGAGATCAATCTCGGCCCGCAGTCCTCGCTGCATCTCCAGCCCGGCAGGCTCTATCTGCTGCCGGATATCCTCGCTCCCTGACGCCCCGCACCAGCCGTGACGGTCGCCACACTCGCGAAGGAAAGCCTGCTGCCGATCGATCAGGCGCTCCCCGTCTCCATCGTCGGGCTGTGCCTGCTTTACGCATTCGTCATCGTGTACCGGCGGCTGCTGCGCAGGATCCAGCTCCGCGGCGGGCAGGTCCGCAGCGATCTCTTTGGCCTTCCGGACGCACTCGTGGTCGGGATCTTCATCGTGCTAATGACGCTCGCCCTGGCGATTCAGTGGGTGTTTCCAAAGATGGCGGCGGGCGGTGCGGGGCTTCAGATTGTCTCGTCCGTGCTGTTCGTCTCGCTGCCGGTGATCCTCGCGCTGATGATCGTCCGCGGCATCAGCCTGCCCCTCGTGTTCGGGCTGAGGCGCGTGAACCCGTTCCGGGCGTTTGGCGTCGCAGTCAGCCTCATCGTCCTGCTGCTGCCGGTGATCACGATCGTCGCGGTCATCGCCTATAAGATCCTCGACGGCCATGCGGAGCAGCAGGAGCTGGTGACGAAATTCCGCGAGGCCGCGAAAGAAGGGAAGCGTGACGTCATCTGGCAGGTGACACTCACGGCCACGCTCATCGCGCCGCTGATCGAGGAATTTCTATTCCGCGGCTATTTCTATCCGGTGCTCAAGCGCATCACCGGCCCGGTGCCCGCGGCAATCGCGATCTCGCTGTTCTTCGGCGCGATTCACTACAATGCCGCGGGCTTCCCCGTCCTCACCGTCCTCGCGCTTGCGCTCACGCTCGCCTACGAATGGTCCGGCTCGATCCTCGTTCCGATTTTCATGCACGCGTGTTTCAACTCGATCATGCTCGCGCTGATGTGGTGGCAGACCCGGGCCGGGCTCACGCCATGAAAGTCTCGTCGCTCGGCGAGGATGCAGTGGTCGCGGCGCTCACGCGCGGACTTCCGTGCGGTGAAGATGTGCGCCTCGGCGCGGGTGACGACTGCGCGGTGATCGGCGGTGCGAGGGATCGCATGTGGCAGCTCCTGAAGACGGACTGCGTCGTCGAGGGCGTCCACTTTCTCACGGGGGAAAAGCCCGCGCGGGTCGGCTGGAAGGCTCTGTGCCGCGCAGTGAGCGACATCGCTGCGATGGGCGGCGTGCCGCGCCACGCACTGATCACGATTGCCGTCGCACGCGAGGTGAAGCTGGCGTGGCTGCGCGGGCTTTACACGGGGTTGCGCAGGGCCGCGCGGAGGTTCGGCGTGAGCATCGTCGGCGGCGAGACCTCGCGCTCGCCGGGGCCGGCGTTCATCAGCATCGCGCTGACGGGCGAGGTGGAACGCACGCGGTGCGTGACGCGCGGCGGCGGAAAGGCGGGCGATGTTTTGTTTGTCACGGGCAGGCTCGGCGGTTCGCTCGCGGGGAAGCATCTCGACTTCATCCCGCGCATCGCAGAGGCGCGCTGGCTCACGGCAAATTTCAAAATCCGCGCGATGATGGACATCAGCGACGGGCTCGCAGCGGACCTGCCGCGGCTCGCGCGTGCGAGCGGATGCGGATTCGAGATTTGCGAGGAGACAATTC
>Ga0315909_10002235_pt1 | contig 25098 bp, 50 predicted proteins | sample LakEriMetagenome_11_FD_203527 | JGI IMG/M metagenome (GOLD analysis project Ga0315909, IMG submission 203527) | Freshwater fungal communities from buoy surface, Lake Erie, Ohio, United States - Buoy 2 MA125 | ecosystem: Environmental > Aquatic > Freshwater > Lake | place: USA: Lake Erie, Ohio...
CTAACAGATGAAGATCTACGTAATCTATGTAAGGCAATCGGTTATATGCGTAATGATATACCCACTGATAGTCCTCTTCACTGGGAAAATTACGGCAGACAACACGCTCATCACTGTACCGAAGCCGGCAAAGACAATCCTCAAGTTCACTGGAGCTGGCACTTCCTCCCATGGCATAGGGGGTATGTGTATTTCTTGGAACGTATTCTTGCCAACATTCTCACCACAAAGTTAAATATTGATGGGTCTAAATTCTCTTACCCATACTGGGATTGGAGTACGCATCCAGAAATGCCAAACACCCGTATTCGTCAACAAGCCGGTCTTGCAAGTCCATTGTTTGGTTATGACCTAACACAAGAGAACATGGTTAACGTTGACAATCTTGGATTTGATAATACTGCATTATATGATGGAAGTCGTGGACCGACCATACTAAAGCCAAAGATGGACCCAGACAACGAACTTACCGAGGATTCAAAGAATCATATCAAGGAGGCGTTGTATTATACTAGTGCGTCATATATTAATCGGATTCTAATGGCACCTTTTGAACAGTTTGCTGGGGGATCTACTATTGATAGAACGACCGGACAAGGACTTCTTGAACAAGGACCACACAATGACGGTCATGATTGGGTTGGAACTCGTATTGGCAAAAACAGGACTATGGGAACATTGAGATATGCGGCTCTTGATCCGATATTCTATATGCATCATGGAAATATTGATCGTATTTTCTCATTGTACACACAACCGATGCCAGATCTTGACGGACCATGGGGTCAACAAGTGTATGAATATACTGACATTGATGGTGCGTGGGTTAAAGTTAGCGTCAAAGATATTATGACTGGTATCAGTAATAATATCAGTTATGCTGAATCACCATTGATGGCCAAGATTGCACATCGTCCCAGCAATGTGACCAGAAATATCGTGGTTCCAGTTCAAAAGAATATCGAGAACGACCCTGTTAGTGTCACAATTTCATCCACCATTGTGAAGAAAATCGTTGCAAGCAAACTTGCGTTGATGGATGTTAAGTTGGGCGCAATCAACTATACTGGAAAGTATCAAATCAATATCACAATGAAAGATGCAAACGGAGTTGACACAAACGTTGGTCGCATTAGAATGTTGGACGGTGAACATCGTAAAGATACACGTCCAAATGTGGATCATGTTTTCAGTGTTGCATTGAAGACTATTAACGATCCTCCCACCGGTGATGTGGTGTTGACATTTGTTCCTCCAAAGAAGAACGTAAAACTCAAAATAAAGACGTTGGAGTTTATGTCGGTTGATTAAAATATTGAACTTTTTGTTGACAACCCCCTATGAAAAACACTACACTTGAAGATATGAATAATTTTCAAAAGAAGACTGGTATAAACATATACATCAAAAAATATATTGATCGACGCAACGAAGACAGAGAATACAACAAAAACGCTCTCTTCAAGATTAAAGCGCCAAACTTCTCAACTGAAGTTAGCGAAACTCTAGCAAAAATTCTTATCGAAGAGGGCGAACTGTTCAAGAATTTTCCTGACCGTATATACTCTATCAAAAAGCCAAACTCAAATGATATTGTAATTAATGATAAGTATGTTGTTGAAGTCAAAGGCACTACCAGCCATGATGGGTTGATCACTCTAAGCGACGGTAACTTAAAATGTTATGCGTGGATATGGTTTGATTTTAATGATGTTGTTAATGAAAAATCAAATTACGTTATCATTCATGTTTTGAAGCACCCGGAGATTAATATCACTCCTAAATTCATTAAAACAAACAGAGAAAAGAAGATGACCATTAAAAAATTGTGTCGTGATATTAAGTGTGGATCTGATTATGAAATGTATGAATACGATGTTATGAATTTCAAAATGATGAAATCAGGAGATGTTCAAAACGAGTTTTTCGAAATCTTATAATGAGCAATGTTAGATTTGATCATAAATCTCTAGGATACAACAGCGATGAAGATCGCATGGAATATGCGTGTGATATTTTTGGTCAATATGACAAAATAAACAAATGTGTAGGATATTGTAAATACTATTCTATAGAACCGGAAAGAGAAACAGTATACATTGAATTTATTACAATTTACTTTAACCATCGAAGACGTGGTTATGCCACAAAAATGGTACAAGAATTGTTAAAAAGGTATACATTACATTGGGATTACAAATTTACAAAAGATGGAAGACGGTGGTATGAATCACTGATTGACCGAAACATAATATGATAACAAAATCGCAAAACGAACTTACCATTGCAGTATATGCAAGGGGAATTAGGAACATTCAGAAGCAACTTGAACCTTATGAAAGGATGATCCAAGAAGAACTTGGACGATTGTTTCCATCTCTTCTAGATGAAGAAAAAGATGGAGTGGTTGATTGGACATGTGATATCATGAACTGTTCATCCGACGACGAGGTGTTTGAAACACTTGAAAGAATTCGTCAAATTCAACAGGAAAAACAGAAGAAAGATTGGATCTGTAAATATTGTGGCAAGAATACTTATGATGTAGACTGTGAGTATTTGTTTGGTACCAATCATGTATCTTGTGTACTTTCAAACGAAGATGAATCCGAACCACTAAAAACAGTGGAACAACTTAGATCACAAATGTCTCGCATGCAGGATTATATCACTCAACTAGAATCACGGTTAACACAACTAGAAACGCAATATGAAGAACCTACAAATTGATATAAAGATTAAATTACAGATCAATGACACCATCTTGGAACTATCTAAGGATGATGCAGAAACATTGTATAACACGTTGGGAAACGCCTTGAATAAGACAAGCAATCCGTATCCTTCGTATCCTTGGATAACGAATCCAGTTCCTTATAAAATAACAGGAGGAACGGGATCGGGAGGAACTGGGGAATTGCCATATTATCCACCGGGAGTTCGATCCATGGATCCTACATGTACATGTTCGATACCATGAGGTGAAATAAAAACGTGGTTATTGTTGTATAATAATATTTATGTTATATGACAATACAACGTATCAAAGAACTCATTAAAGAAAGCATCGAAGAAGTTATTGAAGAATCTTCTTGTCCCATGTGTGGTGAATCTATATATGAGGAAGAAAAGAAATGTGAATGTATGAAAGAGGATCACGGATCCGAACTTGAAAAATACAAAGACATTCTTCAACAAAAACTTAATCAATTAAAGTAAAACAAAACCACCGTTTTATCGGTGGTTTTTTCATATCTTTTTAACACTCGGATGTGCTGCCCAATACGAATCTGAACCATAATATGTTCTAATTTCATCGTCCTTATTAATATCAGACAATGTAAAAAACACAAATAGTTTGTTTATTGTATCGGTTCTCCATGACGCATTTGGATTATCTGAATGATTATAGATACATCCGTATCCAAGTGGTAATGCGTGGACAGGTGTAATGCCAACCGTTTCTGATAAAGGAGTTCCACCTCTTGGATATATAAAAACATAATCACGAGCAACATTATCCGGAACTGTAATAAATGGCAATTCTTCTAGTATAGTATTGGACGGTATGTGTTCAGTTGCAAATACGCCATATCCATGAATTGAAGATTTACGTGACTCGATATGTGGATGATGATATAAAAGTGGTTTCATAAATTAAACTTTTTAACACCGGGAAAGAAATTCCAATAGTCAGTATCCCCTCCGTAATATATCAATATTTCTTCGTCTTTCTTAATATCGGTTTGAGCATAAAAAACGAATGTTCGGGTTTCAACATCAGTGATCCAAGTGGCGTTTGCAAAATCTCCATGATTATATAAAGTAGCATATCCAAAAACAAGTGCATATATAGGTTTTATATTTTCTACATTTGGAGTTCCACCTCTTGGATACAAAAAAACATAATCAGATTTTACTGATGGTGGGATTTCTATGAAAGAACACTCCTCCAACAAAGATCCTGATGAAAAATTTTCTTTGGCAAAAACACCATAACCATGAACCACCGATTGACGTAACTCAATATTTGGACTTTGATACAACACGTTTTTCATTTTTGATACATAGTAAGATGCATGCATAAAAAAACGGAAGAATGTTACTTCTTCCGTTTCGTTTAATTGTGATTCAAACTTATGGTGTTGCGAGTGTGGCAGTCTGAGTCACCAAACCACCTGAACCAACTGTATAACCAGATGTATTTAATACCAACCTGTATTTACGATACTCACCGTTAACAGATGGGAATCTCAAATCACCAAAGCTAGATGTTAATGTGGTGTTACCACTACGTGAATACAATGACATAGTAATATTTGTCAGATCATCGTAAACCTCCATACATCCATATCTATTATTTGCAGTAGTATAAGATGAACTTTGGTTTGTAATGTAAGTATTATATGAACCGTCGTCCTGACGAACCGAGATACTACTATTGTTCCAGATATCAGCTCCGTTAACAATATAAGGACCACCTTTACGACTTCCCGCCTGATCTAATGGACCCGATTGATATATTGTAACTGGAGGGTTTGGACGACTTCCACTGTACCATGGGGATAATGTACCATCGTCAATAGCGGTCATGTGTGCATCACCGCTAAAGATCAATAATTTGCCCACTGATCCACTGTTTTGACTGATATAATGTGCAATCTTTTTACGATAGGTAGTATACTTTTCCCAACCGTCATCTCCTGTCCAACCTGTACGAGTATCATCACCTTCCCATGCGAAACTGTTTATCCACACTTTTACTGGACATGTAGTATCTATAACTTGTTCCTTAAACCACGTTTCTTGTTCAGGTGCCCATACATATTTAGAATCATCATCTGTATTAACCGCAGGCATTCTTTGAGAACGATTATCGGTTACAATAAATTTAACACGACCAATCTTAAATGTATGATAAATTGGTTGATGTTCTAAAGCCACCGATGCCGATGTGTATGACTCAAATGAAGCGCTTAACGGATAATGTGGAAATATAAGTCTATATGCAGCAGACGCATACGCTTTATCAAGATGAGTCGAATCTGAATTGTTTTCACCATAATCATGATCATCCCAGATATAATCCAACGGAACATTTCTCAACAAAGAAGGCATATAATTTGGTGAAGATCCCGAGGTGTATGTATCGTCATGGGGGGAATAATATACAGATCCAGATGCGATAGATGTTTCATAAGCATCTTCGTAGTTTGATTGTGTGTCTGGTTCATACGCATCGTCCCAATAGTTCATATCACCCATGTGAATAAAAATATGTGGAGAATAATTTGCAATTTTTTGAAAAATTGTAGATGGGGTAATACTTTGTTGACAGCTAGCAAAACTTGCGCTAAAACTGTATGCGGACGAACTGACTGGATAAGTTTTAAATTTGCCTAAATACGGAAGTCCATACCCCTCGGTGTGAAAGGTGTAATTAACATATTCTTCTGTATTAGCTGTCTGATGATACAGCCAATAGTAATAGTCTGTATCGGGATCTAAATCTGTGAATGTAGCTTTTGCGTATGACTTCAGTGATTCAAAAGAACCGCTTTCAATTTCACAGTTCACCTGTTGATAACCTAAAGCAATTGAACTGGAATCGAATGGATCTTTTGTAATTACATAAGATATTTGTTCAGCTAATTGGTTTACGTGTCTATTTAATTTTGATACGATTTTAACTTGCATAAATGAAATAATTATTGAATTGCACCTACTGACACGAATAGAATTGATGGGTGATACAGATTTTCAGAAATGTCAATAAATGTTGAAGTTTCTGCATAATCGCCTATGCCAGTTGGATCATTATATGGATTGTACACACGAACAGAATAAATTGCATGATCGTCAAGAAAATTTACATGTGATATATGTAAAATTGACCCTGACGGTGTATTTGTAATGGTCCGAATACCATCTGGAGTTATATAGTCAACTAATGGTGATCCATTTTTATACCACTGATACAAAAATGAAGAAATTGGATTACCTTTAACTTCAACTGATAAAGTTAATGGATCGGAGAAATTGTTCACAGATGACGTTATTGGTAAATCAATAACGAATTCGGGACCGTAATATTGATTTGGTTGTTGTGTTTGAATTAATTGATAAAGATCGCCGTCATATGTTTTAACTTTGGTTCGTGGTAAAGACGAATCGGATGATATATGTGATGGAATATCGGAACTAATCAAACGTGAACTTTGAAGCAAAATAGGATCTACAAGATTTGAAAATGGAAATGTTTGTACTTGAGACATATTGGTAATAAATATAAAATTCAAATTCAAATCAACACAACACAATACAATTTCAGAACATAATCGGACAATCCATTCTATTTATTCATATTATGAACTTTGTACAAGTATTACTAACAACCACCCATCAACTACATGTGTATCATTGGCAAACGGATAGTTATGCCCAACATCAAGCATTTGGTGGAGCGTATGATGCCATAGATGGATTAATGGATCAATTTGTGGAAGTTTTTATGGGTAAATATGGAAAAGTGGCAGCCAAAGAAGGATTTAACATTGAACTTAATAATATAACAGATAAAAATCCAGTCGAATTTATTAACACTGTCATTGATTTTTTGACGAATGAACTACCAAAAAATATCAAAGAACAAGATACGGATCTATTAAATATACGTGACGAAATATTAGGTGAACTTAACAAATTGAAATATTTACTGACCTTATCATGAACAGGAATCAATTAAAACAACTTATTGAAGATTAAGTTGGATATAATACCGTTATGGAAATAAAAACGTTTTATCATTCTGGAGAAATGGGTGACACATTGTATTCTCTCCAGGCTATAAAAAATATTGGTAATGGCGATTTGTACATCGGAAATAATTTGAATATGACGTGTCAACCACATGAAAAATCATCATATCCTCTCAAACCGTTTACTTGGAAAACATATAGATTTCTTCAGGAATTTATTGAAAGTCAACCTTACATAAACAAATTTTTATACGGCATTCCACGAAAAATTGATTATAATTTAAATTATTCTAGAAAAGTAATTTTTACACACATACATTTAAATCATGCCGAAACATACATGCATGTATGTGGGTTGCCAATAAATCCAATTGATAATCATACACCTTGGATTTCGGTTGCTAACAAAAAACAATTGGCGCCTATAACAGTAGTACGTACTGAACGACGCCACTCTCCAAACTTTCCATGGAAATTAATTGTCGATAAGTTTAGAAATAACATGGTTTTTATAGGAACAAAATCAGAATACGATTCATTCACAAACGACAATGGAATTATACCGCATTTTAATAGTGACAAACTGATTGATATAGCGGAAGTTGTTAATGGTGCTAAATTGCATATTGGAAATTCAACTTCGTTAACAACTATCGCTGAAGGACTCAAAAAACGAATTGTATTTGAAAATCAAGACACTAAACAATATCACACCAACGTTAAGTATCAAGATTTCCACCGGGATGATAGATTCAATGTGGCATATGATGAAACTGATATTGAGAGCACCATTGAAAAAATTGAAGAGTTTCTTATCAAACCGCTATAGTTATTCTTGACTTTAAGATATTATATGGATATTGTAGATCAAGGTTTCTTTAATGCAAGAAAAGTCAAACTCAAGAAACTAAAACATACTATCAAACGTATGGTTAGAGAACTATTAAAACAGAAAGTTAAATAAATGACAACAAATCAGTTACGTGGTCCCGGCGTGGACATTAAACAAACATCTGAAGTAAAGTGTGACAAGTGTGGAAACGTTACCTTTAATCAAGGAGTATTTCTCCGTAAGGTAAGTGCGTTGGTCAATCCAGACGGACGAGACGCTTATTTGCCAATTCCTACATTTACATGCACCGCATGTGGTAATGTAAATGACGAGTTTGTTCCTGCTGAACTCAAGAACAAGATTCAACTAGTTTAGAATCTACAATAGCCAACGGGTAAGTTCCGTGAAGTATTAATGGACCGGGCAAATCCAGATTCGGTTATATGGAAAATGAGAACATTAGGAGTATACCACCAATCATACTACAATAGACAAGCATTTAAATTTGCCTATAGTAGTTTCAGAACTCATTTTCCAACTGTACCTTATGTAATATATTCAGACAACGGCGATGATTATTCCGAATACCAATCGGAACATTGTTTTTATCGGCGATCTAATGTAAGAAACTACGGAACAGGAGATAATGCATATTGGCGTAATAACGTTGATATGTTTATTAATTACTACAGTCGTATCAAGGAAGCGTGTGAATTGTGTAAGACAGATTACATGATGATCATGGAAGATGACGTTTATGTAAAAGAACCATTTGAGTTATACAGAGACTTTGATTTTGCGGGTCCGTGTATCGCTAAACTGGACTCTTATGTTCTTGGATTTTTAACGAGGAAAACCGGAAAACATTTTGAAGGGTATTACGGAATGTGCGGCGGGTCTATGTTTAGAACAAGTATTCTTGTTGACAACTTTGACAAAATCATAGATAATCTTAGAACATATCAAGAAGACCTTTCAAAAGAAAGCATCATATCGTGTGTGGGTGATGGTAACTTGACTATTCAGTTTCACTTGTTGGGATACGAATATCTATGTTCACCATGGTTAAATGGACGAATAATTCAACATCCACATAAACAGTACTATTAATATGGCAAATGGAGTTTATAAAATAACGGAAGACTTTGAAAAGGCATTATCAGACTATACAGGAGCACCTTATGTCATTACTGTAGATAATGCCAGTAACGCAATCTTTTTGGGACTTATGTACGAAAAGGTATGCGGTCAAGAAATCACTATTCCATGTCGAACATATCCATCTGTACCATGTGAAATCATCCATGCGGGTGGCAAGGTGAAGTTTGAACACGTGGAAGGTAAAACCATCAAGGGAGCGTATCAACTCAAGCCTACGAAGGTCTGGGATAGCGCATTGAGGTTCACATGCAACATGTATATACCGAATACCCACATGTGCATATCGTTCACGGGGCCATACAAGACGTTTAAGTTGAGTAAGGGTGGTGCAATACTAACAGACAACTATGACGCGTACCTGTGGTTTAAACGTGCTCGGTATAGTGGAAGACGTGAGTGTTCGTATCACGATGACAACTTTGATATGTTGGGATGGAATTTCTATATGATGCCTGAACTGGCAGCAAGAGGTCTATTGTTAATGAATCAGTTTTATAACCTAGACAAGACTCCTAAACATAATGAAGATTTGGAAATGCCATATCCCGATCTGAGCAAGTTTCCAATTTACACCAAATCAAATGCCATTTCTTAACGATGAACAACTCAAGAATTTGGGGTTACGGTCTTACGGTACAAACGTACTGATTTCCGATAAAGCATCAATTTATAACGCAAAGAATATAATCATTGGCAATAACGTTCGTATTGATGACTTCTGTATTCTGAGTGCTGGAGTTGGTAATATAACGATTGGGAGTTATGTTCACATAGCGTGTTATACTTCATTGATTGGAAAGGGAAGTATTATCATGGAAGACTTTTCAGTATTGTCGTCTAAAGTTGCGGTGTATTCGTCTACGGATGACTTTTCGGGCGAGTTTATGGTAAGTCCTATGTGTGACTCAAATCACTCAAAGGTCAAAAGTAAGACGGTATATATTGGAAAACATACTGTAGTTGGAACTGGCAGTGTAATACTTCCGGGTGCCTGTATACGAGAAGGAGTTGCATTGGGTGCAATGACTCTTCTTAAAACTGATACCAAAGAGTATTCTATATATGTTGGAAATCCGGCAAGATATTTACGTCAAAGACACGATGGATGTAAACGATTATCGGAATCATATGAGTGAAGAAATATGATACCAAATTTTTATCATTCTGGTGAAATTGGAGATGTGGTTTATGGACTTAAAGTATTAAGTCGAATGCCAAAAGCTAACTTTTATACACATCCATCACTTCAATTGGATTGGTCTAATTTTTTGTTTGCTCACTACAATAAAACAATCTCATATCGAGATTTTATGTTTATTAAACCGTTATTGGACAGACAACCTTATATTAATGAATCAGCGTACACAATTCCTTCAGATATTAACTACAACTTAAATTATTTTAGGCATCTAATATTTGAAAGGACCGATGTAAATTTTTCAGATTTGTTCTTGGAAGTATGTAATATTAAATCTAATAGAGAAGACTGTTATACACCTTGGCTGTTTTGTGATATTAAAAAAGAATACCCAATCACAGCAATTAGAGTTTCAAGACGAACCAACGATTCATTTCCATGGAAACAGATTGTCAATAAATATAAAAATGACATTCTATTTTTAGGTACAAAGTCAGAGTATCTTGATTTTGTCGAATATACCGGAAAACTTGTTGCGTGGAATGATTATACTAATCTTCTTTCGATATGTGAAGTTATGAATGGTGCCAAACTTCATATTGGAAATGCAACATCAATATCTGTGTGTGCAGAAGGTTTGAAAAAACCAATGATTTTTGAAGAGTCTCATGATATTAATCATCATCGATATCATACACATCGATTTTATAGATCCAATCGTGTCAATGTGGGTCCGGAAGACAATGACGTAGACATGATTATGGAAAAAATCAGTACATTTGTTGGTAACCGATAATATTTATATCCAGTGAAAAAGCAAAATACTAAAAAATTAACGATAGCTAAGTTCATTCAGTTTGTAAAAAGAGAACTAGGTTTCAATAAACCATACAATGTTCATCTTGTTACTGAACGGGATGATTCTCTGAAGACATATGCTTTTTACAACCCTCAAAACTTTGACATCAAGGTTTACATTAAGAACAGAGGATTAGCAGACATTCTTAGAAGCATTGCTCATGAGTTTGTACATCACAAACAAAATGAGGACGGTAAGTTGAACCGACAAGTACAAGATGTTGGTGGTGAAATTGAAGATGAAGCAAATGCTAGAGCCGGATCGTTAGTCAAGAAGTTTGGATACGAAAATCCGCAATTCAAGATTTACGAATAATTAAGATATCGGCAGTCTTGAAATGCTTTTGATACTATTGATATAAGAGTTATGTTTTTCACTGATGATCTTCATGGTGTTTTCTTTATTTGTCCATTGTTCGACCACCACGGGTTTTGACTTCTTACTATTGTTCTTGTAGTGCGTAAAAAAGTCAGCGGTAACATCCAAAAATACTTCATCAATATCAGTAATATCTTCGTATTTGTTTGGGTTGTACATAGGAATACCCAAAACTTTATAATCAACAACACCATTGTCGATAGTCAACAGTCCTCCAACAATACGACATTCAACAAGAGTTCCAGTTAATATAGGAACCGTATTGTAAACAAGGATGTCTAATGGATCACCATCGTCGCTTAGGGTTTGAGGAATAAAGCCATAACTAGCGGGATAACGCATACTACTGATCAAACACCTATCCAACACGAACATGTTTAGTTCTGGGTTGTATTCGTATTTTGCGTTGCTGTCTTTGGGTATTTCTACGATTGCGTTGACAATTTGAGGAAAGTTTTTTCCGATAGGTAACCTTATTAAATTCATAACATTAAGTACAGATGATTTCTACTCTACATTTTGTGACGGTAATAAATTGTTCATCCATCAAATACTGAGTAATATTATCAAATAGGATTCGTGTATCATCATCCACATCTTCAGCTACGTGATAAAACCTAACCAGACTTTTGTTATGGACTGACACTTTTATTCCCCGTACATAAAATGGTTTGTCATGGGTCATTTTGTTCATATTACGTTGACATTTAATGAATGTCAACCAATATATAGTTTATATAACTTTCGTTAAAACAAAAAACCATATGGTAATCGATGTAATAACTGAAAAGTTTCATACCAAAGACAAATTAACTTCGGTTGAATACAATTTGTATATCAACGGTGTGAAGTCTGGTTACATCAGCATTGACGTATCTACCAACAAAAATTATGTTACGGTGAGTCATGTCATGAGAAAGTATCGTGGACGAGGTTTTGGTAAAATGTTGTACTTGACTGCACTTGAAAATCATAAAAAGATCAGTACACGTTATCATCGTGCATCACGGTCTGCTCAATACATTTGGGAATCGTTGGTGAAAACATATGCGTTTCGTACTTCATTCTTTGAAGATACTTTGACGATATACAATCGACGCAAATAGTTATTGACAACAACCCTACCACCGGTTACATTCACGTTATGAATCAGTTGGAATTCGATTTTATTGGTATTCAAGACCAGCCATCAAAAGCTCGTCCAATCAACGAAAGTGTTATTGATTTTGATGAAAAGATTGATTGGCATCGAACTTGTAAATTGGGAGATTGGATTCTTGATAAAACTCCATATGGATGGCGTGCATACTACAAGGTTCAAGACATTAAACGATGGTTTGTCACAATATATCAACGACTTCGATACGGCGTGGCTGATTCTGAGTGTTGGAGTCTAGATTATACGTTGAGCCTTTATATTCTTCCTCGACTCAAACATTTCAAGAAGATGACCCGGTATACATATCCAAGTAACATTACACCTGAGAGATGGGAAGAAATTTTGGATGAAATGATTTGGGCGTTTGAGTACATGTTGAACGAAGATAAGTTCATCAAGTTTCCTATGTCCAGTATTGATTTCAATGATCCTAGTAGTTTTAATCGTGAAAAAACTCCTGAACAAAAACAAGATTGGATACGGTATCTTGACGAATCAAATGCACTACAATACCGAAAGAATCAAGCACTTTTGTTGTTTGCAAAGTATTATGAATCATTGTGGGATTAACTGAATATTTATACTTTTCACTACGATAAATGAACGACCAGATAACCGAAATAATTGTAAAACACAGTGAGTTGATGAACTCAATCAAAGGCGACAAACCTATTGGAAAAATTGTAAAAGAAATTGATCATATCGTACAAGATATGTATCTTGAACTATACAGTCTCAGAGACGGTAGAAAATGTCTGATACGTCAAGAGAATGAAAAGAAAGGACACTGTTGTTAATATGGATTCAAATCAGTTATTTGTAGAATGTGATTGTCATAGTCACGCAATTGTTGTTGATAAAATCAAAGATGAAGCGTATGGAGAAGATGAATATTGTCTTGCATTCTTTGAACGTGGTTATGACGGTCGAATTTTGTCATTCAAGGATCGACTAAGATGGTGTTGGCATATTCTTCGACATGGAAATCCATGGACTGATTCTGTAATTTTGGACCGACATAAAGCCAAACGTCTAGGAGAATTTCTATCAAAATGAATAATACATCTATTTCTGAATTTGAACGTACCAAACCGGTCGTCACAATGAATAAAATCAATGAACTTATTAAGTTGATTGAAGAAGAACGTGTCAAAACTGAAATCCTATATAAGGATCGTGTACGTAGTCTTGAAAGCATTAGTAACAAACTCATAGACATGAAGAACAGTTTTAAGAAGGGTGAATAACATCCTTCGGTGGGAAAAGGGGAACTAACCGTGATGTAGAAATACGTCACGGTTTTTTTCATTCTATTTATTGTTTTTTATATTTATTGGATCATGGACATCAATCAGTCATCAGAAACGTCATTTACTACTGAAAAAGTAAATAATGCCGCGTCGATTCATGAAGCTATGGTGAAAATCCAGAATGACGTTGCGAGTAGAGAAATGTTATTGATTGAAACTTGTTTGATTTCCAAAGCGGATAAGTTTGGTAGAATTACATACGCTAACGATAAGTTTTGTAAAGTATCTGGTTATACGATTGAAGAGTTAATTGGGTGTGATCATCGTGTAGTAAATTCCGGTCAACACTCTCATGAATTTTGGAAAGAGATGTATGATACTGTAATCGGTAAAAGAGGATTGTGGTGTCAAACAGTCATTAATAAAAATAAACAAGGTGATCTTTATTGGGTTAAAAGTTGGATCAAAGGTGAGTTTGATGAAAATGATGAGTTTTGTGGATATATCTCAGTAAGACAAGATGTTACTGAAATTATCAAAGCTAAAAACGAAATAGATAGAAAGAACGCATATCTTGAACACGCTGCAAAAATCATCAGACATGATATGCATAGTGGAATCAACACATATTTGCCACGTGGAGTATCTTCGTTAGAGCGTAGATTGACCCCGGAAGTTATTGAACAATACAAGTTGGAATATCCATTAAGACTTCTTAAAGAAGGACTTCAACACACTCAAAAAGTATATAAAGGTGTTTACGAATTTACTAATTTGGTGAAGCCAAATTCTAAACTACAAACTACAACATGTGACCTACAAAGTATTTTGGTTGACTATTTGAAACACACTTCATATGGAAGTAATGTTATCATCGAACCGTTAATAACTTTGAATGTTAATGAATCGTTGTTTTGTACTGCAATCGACAATCTAATACGTAACGGGTTGAAATACAACGACAGTCCTACAAAGTATGTTAAAATATACATGGAAGAAGGCGCATTGATTGTAGAAGATAATGGTCGTGGTATGGATTGTGAAGAGTTTCATTATCTTTCTAAACCTTATACTCGTAGAGCCAATCAAAAAGAATCAGGTACGGGTCTGGGACTAAACATTTGTATAGAGATTTTAAAAGAACACGGGTTTTCCGTGAGTTGTATAAAACTAACCCAAGGAACTAAACTCGCAATACACCTATGATTAATTCAATATTATTGGTTGATGACGAAAACTTGTTTCATCTTATTTTTGAAGATGCTTGTAACTTGTTAAACATCACATTATCACTAAAATCTCTTAACAGTGCAGAAAAAGCTGAAGACTACTTTAAAGACATAGTAGCACAACTAAAAAAACGCCCCGATTGCGTATTTGTTGATTTAAACATTATTGGATCTGCATTTGATGGAGTAGAATTGATTAGAAAGATCAATTTTGAATATGGTGATAACGTAGTGATTGGTATCATATCATCAAGTGACGATCAATATGAACAAGCCAAATCAATGAAAGCAGGAGCGCAATTTTGGATGGTCAAAACTGATAATATAGAACCCCGATTAGAACAATTTAAAAAAGATTTTCCAAAATACGTTAATAGAACACAAAACTTTACCGTTTACAAATGATCAAAATTGATGAAGCTACACGTAAACAACTTCTTGAATGTTACAAAGATAATGAGGTTATCCTTGAGGGACATATCCTTAAACTCATTGAATCCACAGGCGATCAAGAATTTGATTTGTATATCAAAGAAGCAATTGAAAAAGACGCACTTATTCGACGTAAAAGAATAGACGAATTTAAACTGGTTCAGACACAAAATGCACGACTTCAAAAATCTGAACAAGAAAATGAAGAAGTAAAGAAACGTCTCAGAGAATCTTTAACTACGGCTGAACAAGCCAAAAACTTAGCACTAGGCGATCTTGAAGAACTTCAAAAACGTTCACAGGTTGAGTTAATTGGAACAATTGTCCGTGTATCTTTGTGGATAGTATGCGGAGTTGGAATAATTACAACCGGTTTATTTGGCATTTCTTTGTTTACAGGTGTTGACAACAAAATCATCGAAAGTGCGTGGAGTAACATGTTTGGAATTCTTTTAACCAACAGTTTCAGTATTATCGGTACCATCATGGGTGTCAAATATGCCACTGGTGGTAAAAAAGAAAAACGTTGCTGTAAGTGTGACGATTAATATAACTTGATAAATCAGGTTATCCAATCTATCATGTAAAAATGAAAGATTGGAACGCATGGTTCATGGAAGGTGTCTACTGGGTCGCTAGCAAAAGCAAAGATCCCAAGACCAAAATTGGAGCAATTATCGTTAAAGATAAACGAATTGTATCCACAGGTTACAACGGTATACCCATCGGAGTAAATGATGACGTAGAATCACGTCATCAACGACCACACAAATACAAATGGTACGAACACGGTGAGCGTAATGCCATCTACGCAGCTGCCAAATTCGGAATCAATACCGAAGGATCCACACTCTATACCAACGCTCTTCCTTGCGCAGACTGTGCCCGTGGCATAATCCAAAGCGGAATTGCCAACGTTTACGTTCACCAAAAGTTCACCGACATCTGCAATTCTGTTCAACGTGAACAGTGGAAAGGTCACGATGAAGCTACTTTTGCCATGTTTAATGAATCGGGTGTCCAAGTGTTCACCGTCCCTCAATCTTTGGGATGTAAAGCGTTCTTTGATGGAAAAGAGTACGACGTGTAAAAAACTGTTGACTTCTCCAAACTTCGTGGTAAGGTAGGTACGTAAACTGAAACATTAAAACATATAAAACAAAACATATGAAGGATACTAGTCTGGTTCAATTCGTTCGTGACCGTGATGGTCAACCCCGTGGTCTGGTTGTTGCAACCGTTATTGACGACAAGATTCGTCTCGGTTGGAGCTACGCCAATACCAAGGCCGGTGATCGTTTCAACAAGGAGAAGGCATACCTGATCGCTTTTGGTCGTGCCGAGAACCGTTGGGGTAATCAGGTTAAGATGCCTCACCGTGTCAAGAAGGTGTATGAGAAGATGACTGATCGTGCTGTCCGTTACTTCAAGAACGGTGTCGTTGTCGCCTAAATAATGGTTTGACTTATGTCTAAACCCTACATTCATGCTCAGAGTTCCGTTCGTAAGTTTGGCGGAAAGCCTGAGGATTATGAACCAATCCACGCTTTCATGGATTGTTCCAAGGGAGCGATTGCTGATAACCGACATCGTGCTTTGACTCACAATAGTTGGTTTCTCAGCAATATTCTGGAACGTGTGAAGTTTGCCAACAGTGGTCCCGAAACCAACGATCATCGGTTTCCTAATATCATTAACAGTGATGGACGGAGCGTGAGTGTTCGTGATATCGGTGAACAACATTGTTTGGAGGATTTCGCCAACAAGTTCATTCCTTCGGCACAGGATTATCTGGCTGAAATGGAGTTCAAGAGTTGGATGCAGAATGGTATTAGTCATCCTCCCAGTTTTGTAAAGATTGATGAACGACGTAAGAATCGTGCTAAATCAGGGTTGACATCTTCGTCTTTTGTTGGTAGTATGAAAAATGTAATTGGAGATTAAATGTATGAAGGATACACTAAAGAAGTTAGCTGAACTTGAAAATCAGCGTAGTTCGGTGATTGATCAACTCACTAAAGAGTTTAACAATGCACTAAAGCAAGTGTTTGTTGACAATCCAAAGTTGGAAAAGATTAGTATGTATGTCAACAACCATGAGTTTAATGATGGTGACGCCACCTCATTTTATCTTGGATGGGAAGACATGACTGTTACCATCGACGGTGAAGAAATTTCCCGTGATTGGAATAAGGGGAGCAACAATCCTCTTGTCAATAACCTGGCTGAACTCTTTGAACAAGTTCAAGGTATTCATGAGAACATTTATGGTGACGCCTATGGAGAGCTTACCATTGAACGTGAGGAAATCCTAAAGGGATAAATATATGAAAGATACGATCAAAGAGATCTTAACTATAAATAAGACCAAAGAGAAGTTGGTGTCAAAACTCAAAAAAGAGTTTGACCTTGAAATCAAGAAACTTTATAAGAAGTATCCTGAGGTTGAGCGAATCGCCATTCCTATTAACAATCATGAATTTGCTGATGGAGATGTTACATCTTTTGATGTGTACGCATGTGACATGATAGCGTTTGATAAAAATGAAGAGGAAATTGATAACGACCATGCAATTTATGAGGAGATAATCGATCTATTTGAGTCAACTAATATTGACAATATCCATGAATTGTGGTATTGTGAAGAATATGGTGATATTGAAATATATCGCAAAACTATTTTGAAAGGATAAATAACATGGCTAAACGCAAAGAAACATATGGATGGCGATGTGGATATGAAAAAATCTACGGAAGTTTTCATGGTGACAATGAACGATGTACTTGTTCCAGCAACAAGACGTATCAATCTATGGATGATGCTATAAAGGCAGCACTTCGTCACACCCACCGACATTCCGTATATGTGTATTCTTCTAAAAAGGGATACATTGGACTTGCTGAAGGCCTTAACTTTAATAAATAATATGAGTGAATATCGTAGAGCTACCGCAGAAGAGTTGGCAAAAGCAGGAGTTGTGTGTAACAAAGACAAACATATGAAACACATTAATTTTGCTAAGAAGTATTATCCAGCTGAAGCTCATACAATGACATTGGTCGTTCACAGTGAATACAACGATTCAACGTATGACAATGAACTACAATATGTACTTGTTCATGACAAGGATGGTAATGAACTTCCTCCCATTAAGAAAACCGCTAAGGAATGTAGAGATAGTTGGGCTGATCTTAAAATTCCGAATACTTCGATGGGACATTACGGTGACAACGAATCAGAAGAACCAATTGAAGATGTTGTAATTCAACTTGTAGATGAACTTCCTGAATTTTACGTAAAGGTTAATTGATATGCTAACTAATAAGAATATTGTAAAGTACTGTTTCAAGTACTTTTGGCTAATTGTGATTGGTACTTACGTGTACAATACGTCTGCTACCATGATTAATCAACGGAGCGATGTTGCAAATCTGATTGGAACCGCACTTTTTGCTGGACTTATTCTGGCGTCTGTTCTAATCTTGAAAAGTGACGTGACCAAGTTGGTAAAGAATCTAAAGGAGGGTAACAAACATGAGTGAATATCATTCTTTGTTGTCCACCTACAAGATTGAGATGGACAGTCCATACAACGATGGTTATAGTCAACTCCACTATAAGGAACAGTATGACAACTTGCTAAAGATCGGTGAAAAGGAGTTTACAAAAAACATGTTGAGTCGAAAGATTCAAGACCTTGAACACAAGATTTTGGCGTTGACAAACGAACTAAATGTGGTAAAGTCAGAACTGTCGGGTATAAACTAAAAATAAATAAAACATGAAGAATAAGTTGGTTAGTCTGTTGGCCGGTATCGTTGCAATCGTTACGTTTACTGGGTGTGATCGAGTTGAACCGGGATACGTTGGTATCAAGGTCAATCAGTGGGGTAGTCAAAAGGGAGTCAATGATTTTCCTTTGGTTACCGGTGGTGTCTTCTATAATCCAATTACCGAAGACATCTACAAGTTCCCGACGTTCATGCAGAACGCCGTATGGGACAAGTCATCTGGTTCCAAAGAGAGTCCCGGTGACGACAGTGTGACCTTCAATAGTATTGAGGGTGCAGTTGTGAACGCTGATATTGCGTTGGCGTACACGTTTGTGGCGGATAAGGTTCCTCAGATCTTTGTGGAGTTTCGTCAGAGTCCTGACGTTATTACTCATGGATTTATGAGGAATGAGATCAACAACGCATTCAATCGTGTTGCTAGTACCATGAAGGCAGCTGATATCTTCGGTGAGAAGAAGCAGTTCTTGCTTGACAACGTTAAGAGCAATCTTAACGCCCACCTTGGCCCCAAGGGATTCAAGTTTGAGTTGATCAGTTTCCACGGTGGTTTGAGGGTTGATCAGAGTGTTCAGGCACGAATCAACGCTGTTCTTGAGGCCAGTCAGAAGGCGATTGAGGCGGAGACCAAGGTTCGTCAGAGTAAGGCCGAGGCGGATCAGACTATTGAGAAGGCCCGTGGTGAGAAGGAGAGTAATATTGCCAAGGCTGAGGGTGAAGCGAAGAGTATCGCTCTTAAGGCTGAGGCACAGGCAAAGGCTAACCTTGTGTTGGCTCAGAGTTTGACTCCTGCCCTTGTTCAGTACGAGGCACTTCAGAGGTGGGATGGTAAGTTGCCGGTGTATAATGGTGGTGGAGTGGTGCCATTCGTTAACATTGGAAACACGAACAAGTAAATAAAGACCACTGACATGAGACCCGCTAGAGAAATCTAGCGGGTTTTTGTATATATGGAGGAAACAATTTTATGAGAATCAATCTACTTGCAGGACCGGGATCGGGTAAAAGTACAACTTCAGCGTGGCTTTTCAGTGAGTTGAAGGTTCGACACATTTCTGTTGAATTGATTACAGAGTATGTCAAGAGTTGGGCAACGCAGAAACGTCAGGTGACGACGTTTGATCAGGTGTATCTGTTTGGTAAGCAGATGCAGTATGAGTACCGGTTTCTTAATAATGGCATTAAGAACGTGGTAACCGATAGCCCTTTGATACTGTCGTGTGTGTACGCTGACTACTATTATCCTGAAATGCAGTTGGGACAACATTTGTTGGAAATCATGCATAAGTATGAGAAACAGTATCCCAGCTTGAACATTTACTTGGAACGTAAGGATAAGCCATACAACCAAGAGGGACGTTATCAGACATATGAAGAAGCCAAACGTGTTGATGAACTGGTCAAAGAAGCGGTTGCCAAGTACTTGCCAAACGTACATTATATTGATTACAACGACCGTTCACAGGTTTTGGATCTGTCTCTTATGAATGTTAACCGATGAGGCTTGACATTCGGGTTGGAGTGTGGTATTCTCTTACACGATATGAATAACGATCAAACGTCCGATACAACCGACATCCAAAATCAGGAAGCTGAGCTTCGTGCAAAGCGTAACCGCAAGGTTCTGTTGACTTTGGTGTTGCTCTCGTATGCCATTAATATGGCACTTGGTGCATATTTTATGTTTACCAAGGATAATCCAAACGCTGTCACGCACGTGATGATAGCCAACATGTCCACTCTGTTCATTATTGATCAGGCGGTCTCTAGTAAGTAATGAGAACGTTAACCCTCAATCAATTAGAGAACCGTGCAAACGGTCCTTTTATTGCTGGAGAGGATATGGTGTCCTTCCGACAGGGCAAAGAGATCCGAAAGGGTCAACAAGTGTACCTGTTGGAAGGACACGTTTGTCTTAATGAACGTGATGCCATGATGGTGTATGGTATGATTCATAAAGATGAACTATTAGATTAGACAGTATGAATGTTACCGCTGCTATAAATGTTCCTAATGTTGACCAAACTAGTATTTGGAAAGGATATTATGAAGCTCATTTTATGAGCGGCAAAGAAATTGATATTAAGTATCCTATTTTAAATAATAAGTGGAAATACTCACATCATAAATTGCTAGATGGTTATGATGGATGTTATTATGCTTATGAAAAAGACATTGGCACAGGAATAATGATTGACCCGTGGCTTAGAGAGTTTAAAGTTAATATGCCTATTGCTGACGATGTATATATATACATCATCGACGATGTATATAAATCAAAAATGTATTATACCACGGTGGAAAGTAATGTGATATTGTTGGTAGTTATATAAAAAGAAAGATTGATATGACTAACGAAAATATTGAACATAAAGTGGATGTAACATTCACAACTGGTGAATCAACTAACGAATATTTAAAAAATAAAATAATACCTATTATTATGAATGAAGAAGCATTTGATATAAAAGATAATAACCGCACATATTATTACAACATTCGTGGTACGATGGTGCCTGACTATGAAAGTATGGCAGCTTATCTATTGGATGAAGGCATATTATTTGCTGGTCAAGCGGGCGCTAAGTATGATAATGGTAAAGAGTGCGTGGGATTGTTTATAAATATTAACGATTACTTTGTTCCCGCTTCAGATGCTGAGGCAGTGACATATGATGAATTGCCAAAGTTGTATGAGATGTATAAAGAACGAAAGTATGATGGCGTTTCTCAATTTGTGGCGGATAAACGAGGCATTCCAAACATTTACTGGAAGGACGAAGGTAGTTCGTTTAGAACAAGAATGAAAGAAAAAGATTGACTTTTTATAAACTCCGTGGTAGGATATTGTTATGAAAGTTAAAGAATTGATTGAAAAGTTGTCACAACTGGATCCTGAATTGACGGTTGTGGTTCGTGGTTATGAAGGTGGTGTTGATGTGATTGACAAGTATGAATTGTGTGATATTGAGTTGAATGTCAACACTGCTTGGTATTATGGAAAACACGAAATTTTGAAAAATGGAGACAAACCTACAAGTAAAGACGCAACTATTGTGAAGGGTATTTGTTTGATTGGTGACCATAATTAAAAACTATATGAAATCTAATAAAGCGTTTACATTGATTGAGTTGTTGGTTTCACTTGTTATTATTGCAATTGTATTATCAATGGTGGCTGCTTTTACGAATATCTTCAAATTTTTGTTTTGGGTATTAGTATATTTTAGTATACCCGGCATTATTTTTGGAGTAATTCTAAAGTTGAACCAGAAATATAGATGGGTTGTAAAAGGAAAGTATGACCGATATATTGCCAACTTTATTGATGGTGAATATATGGATAATGAGATGGTTAATATTCTTTTGACTGCATACTTTATTATTTGGCCAATTTATATTCCGTGTTTTATTGTTTGGATTGGTGGCAAAGAACTATATCATAGATATATCAAGACTATGATCTACAATATGTCTAAGAAGAAGGGTGGATTTTTCAGTATTCCAACCTTTGGTGATAAGGAGTAAATATGAAACCTGACAAAGAAGGATTGTGGGAATGGATTGACGATGATGGAAAGGTCCAAATTGTCAATGTGATTAACGTTGCTAAAGAACTAAATGATACGTGGCTCAGAGTGTATTATCTGGGTGGGTATTATAACGTCCATGACAATTGGATTGGAACCGAAGATGAAGATTTTGGTATATCTGAGTGGCCAGACCGATGGGGCAGATATGTTGGAACTCTTCATAGTATTCCACTTGAAGAAACTTACGGAGGTATTATATGACAAACAGAGAAAAAGATATATTGGTGTTATTTAACGAGTTGAATTCGATGCTTTATGAGGTATTGGATGACTGTAACAAAGCGTTAGCTATGAACGCTGAGTTACTTAAAGATGTTGAGTGGTATAAACGTTATACTGATGCGTTGGTTGAACATAAGGATATGGTATGTTTACCAGCGGATTTAAGGAATCTGCGTGAAGCAAATGCTGCATTAGCAACTGAAAATGAAGAGTTAAAGAAGAAAGTAAAAGAACTTACTAGGCCTGAACCAACAGAAGAAGAGTTGAATAGTCTTTTTATGGACAAACAGGTTAACCCTAAAGACATTGAATTTGAAGCAGAAATGTTGGTAAAGAGTGTTCAGGATTATGCTGATAGTCTAAACAATACACCAAAGTTGAAGTCATTGGAGGAACATAATAATAGTAAGTTAAATATTGTTTATGGTGTTAAAACTGGTCTAGCGTGTCCAAAGTGTGGTAATGAGTTGCATTATACTAATCCATCTATGATGTTAACCAGTCATCCTCCTAAACAAGAAGTTCGTTGTAGCAATTGTAAGCACATTGATTATGTTTATTGAAATTTTCCGCTTGACTTTCTTTAATCCCCGTGGTAAAGTGGTTGAGTAATAGGAAACATCTAAAAAAATTATGGGTTGCGACATTCATCTTTATATTGAGTATAAGAACAAAAAGGTTGAGTTTGACGGCTACAAAGATAATTGGCATGATTTTGGTAAATGTATCAATCCCGGTCGTAATTACGCATTGTTTGCTCTGATGGCAGATGTTCGTAACTATGATGGACAATTACCAGTAATCGTTAACCCCCGTGGTATGCCAGATGATGCTGGATATTATTCATCCGATGATAACTGTATCTACATTAGCGAAAACACATATGAAGGTGAACGTACTGTTACTATGGAACATGCCAAACGTTGGGTTGAATCGGGTAGTAGCAAGTTCATCAATAATCAACAGGGAGAACCTAAATGGGTTACTAATCCTGATTGGCATAGTCATAGTTGGTTGACTACCAGTGAGTTTGAGACTGTTCTCAACAAGTATCTTGAATTGGAAAATGGGTGGCATAAACGACGTGTTGAGGAACATAACAAGATGGTTGCAAAAGAAAATATCCAACCTGGCAGTTGGGCATATGATCCTCCTGCAATGAATATTGAGCCACAATATCAAGTTATATTGGCTAGTATGAAGCGTTTTGAGGAACTTGGATATGATGCACGGATTGTGTTTTGGTTTGACAATTAAGTTATGAAATATAAGATTCCTAAGTGTTACTGGTGGTATTTTCCAGATGAAGATATGCGTGTATCTACCAGTAGAGAACCTACATATTTTCGTAGGTTTGTGATGTGGTTGTTTCATAATGCTGAATTTGTTATTGAATATAAGGAGATTGACACGCAGAATATTAAGCAATATCAACAATAGGTAAAATTGGAGAATAGTTTATATGAAGACTCACAAAGACTATGGAGTGACAAATGTTGAGTGGCATTTGTGTGTTGGTGAATTATTGAAAAATTTGAACAGACATATTGGTGCCGTCACGGGTTTTGGCTATTCGAATAATGATATAAATAAGTTAAAGAATGTAAATTATTGGTATGAGAGAAACACGCATTATCATTTATATTTGTTTGGACTGAAACACATTGATCCTGTTAGTGGAAGATGTGTGGTGAGTGACATTGATCCGTGGAATAGAAAGTTCAAAGTATATCCGCCTGAAGAGTTATCGTCTGTTTATGCGTTAACACATCACAGATATTATACATTTAGAAATCTCACTAAAACTGTGAATGTTATGGTGACCACGGTGAATGGTGAACCTGTATATTGTGTGGATAATATAGAATTAATTGACAATTAACATATTTTCGTTAATCAAATAAGTGACGGAAAAAGATTATTATGAAAGAGGGAGATAAGTTTATTCATACTGATGCACTTGGCAATAAACACGAATTGACATATAGTGGAACCCGGCGTGAAATTAAGGGGTGTGAATTTGAGTTTTTTTATGAAACTGGCAAGGAAGGATGTTGTTTCTTTACAGATAGTGAAGTAGATAATATGGAGAAGAAAGATTGATATGACAAATTACGATATAAACATTGCTATTGCTGAACATTGTGGTTGGAGAAACATTAAAGAGATTGATTATCAACCAATTGGAACAGACCCATATATTGATGGACCTGACCAAATGTGGGTGGGAATACATCCAGAATCAGATAGTGATAGTGATGAATATGAAGTTATACCTGATTATTGTAATGATTT
>Ga0315909_10002236_pt1 | contig 25084 bp, 18 predicted proteins | sample LakEriMetagenome_11_FD_203527 | JGI IMG/M metagenome (GOLD analysis project Ga0315909, IMG submission 203527) | Freshwater fungal communities from buoy surface, Lake Erie, Ohio, United States - Buoy 2 MA125 | ecosystem: Environmental > Aquatic > Freshwater > Lake | place: USA: Lake Erie, Ohio...
CGGAAAACGTGTTCGTCTATGGCTCGTGCGGCTCGGCCCCGCAGCACTGGCTCACCATCGAGCCCCCGCATGTCACCAAGTGCGGCTTCCGCCAGCGGACGCCGCAGCGCACCTTGGTGCTCGACTACAAGGATGGCCGCCGCCCGCCGCCGGTCGAGACACCGAAGATTGACAAGCTGCTCTGGCTGCACAAACCGCAGGTCGTCATCGTGCAACTCGGCACGAACTGGTTCGACGACCTGCTGGGGCGCAACAGCGACGAGGAGATCAAAAAGATGGCCAAGGCGCTGGACCGCCTCGCCGCCTCGCTGCGCGGCAAACAGGTGATCTGGATCCTGCCGCCGGACACGACGAAATTTTCCAAGGCCGTGCAGAATGTCGTGCGTCAGCTCATCGCGAGGGCCGCGAAGACCTGGCGCTTCGACTACATAGATTCGATTCCGCTGACCCATTACGTGAACGGCCGCACCGGCAGCGACGGCGTCCACTACAGCACCGAGGCCGGCGCCGACTGGGCGCGCGGCGTGATGAAGCAGCTCCAGAAAAAAGTCCGCACCGACAGCGGCCCGCGCGTCTTTTTTACCGACGACCGGGGCTGAGCGCAGTCGCGCACAAATGGTGCGCAGCGAAACCCGCCCCTTGTGGACGTGCGCGTCGAATATTCGAAGACGTAGTTTCCCTTCGGCAGGTAATCTATGAAGAAGTGGCTCGCGGTGTCCTTCGTGGATTCGTAGTAGGCGAGACCGTCCTGGAATTTGTAGCTTGAGAGCACATTCACCGGCTCGGTGCCGCTGCCACGATAGTCGTTGAGGTGAATGTATTCCATGTCGCGGTCGGTGCGCAGGACGTTTCGCCCCCACCTCGGACAGCGCCATCTAGCCCTAATTCGAAACTCCACCGACCGATTTGTATCCCTCCGCTTTGAGATACTCGAGAATCGCGTTCGCCCGCGCCGTGGCCCCTTCGAATTTCACTGCGCGGACATGCACATCAATCTCCGCCTGCTTGTCGATTCCGGCATCGCTGAAGGCCTTCTTGAATTCCTCCACCGAGGCAAACTCCCGCTTCTGCTTGATGATGCGGTCGCCTTTGATCTGCGAGGAACTCCACAAAACTGTGCCCTCGGAACGAATCGCGTCAACAAAGTGGTGGCCGCTCGGCCGGTAATACTTTTTGAGGCTCGCATAACCGCTTTCTTCGTAACCATTCGCTCGGATGAACCCGAGCAACGCCTCATTCTGTCTGGGATTGGTCTTCGCAAACACCGACTGTTCCCACACCCCGGCAATCTCGATGTAGGCGGCCTTGTGGAGCCTCGCCTTCAGGAAGGCCACCTTGAACTCATCGAGGGTGACGAAATTCAGCGTCTCACGCTTTACGCTGTCGTTGTCGAGGGTTTCGCTCGCCCATGTGATGGAGTCGCTGGCCTTGTCGGTTTTCAATTTGTGGGTGCCGTGCGGGTAATGTTTCTGCATCAGGTCCGCTTCACCCGAAGCCCCTGCGACACCGACGCCAGCCAGCACGATCCACAGACTGCACAGTATTCTCATCAGTTTCATGTTGGTCTCTTTTTGCGTGGTCTTTGTATTGCGCCCCGCGTGATGGCTTACTCCGCCGCGACCCAGATGCTCTCCGAGTGGCTGTTGAACTCCGGCGCATACATGCACTGGATGCCCGCAAAGCCCGTCTGGTAGCGCCCCTTGTGGACGACACGCGTCGAGTATTCGAAGACGTAGTTTCCCTTCGGCAGGTAATCGATGAAGAAGTGGCTCGCGGTGTCCTTCGTGGATTCGTAGTAGGCGAGACCGTCCTGGAATTTGTAGCTGGAGAGCACATTCACCGGCTCGGTGCCGCTGCCGCGATAGTCCTTGAGGTGGACGTATTCCATGTCGCGATCCGTGTGCAGCACGATGCGCACGACGAGTTCGTCGCCGACTTTCACCGCGCCCTTCACGGGTTCGAGCACCGGGCCTTTCTTCGTGTTCTGCTTCGTGAAAAGCGTCTTTGTGAGCTTCAGCGGCGTGCCTTCGTAGGCCGTCACCTTGCTCATGTCCTCGAGGTATTGCCAATGCACGCTGCCCCACGCGACGCCCTTGTCCACTTTCTTGAGCGTGATGTGTCCCTGCTCCGGCTTGATCTCGCCGCGCACGAATTTCTGCTCGTAGAAGCCGGTGCCGGCTTCAACTTTCTCGGGCTTGATCGCCTCGCCGCCGAGCGTGAGTTGCACGAGTTCGTCGGATGCGAGCGCGTTGTCGCCGCGCAGCAGCAGCGCGTAGATCGCGTCGGCGGTGGCCTTCGTGGTCTTCCAGTCCTGCGTCTGCTTTTGCTTCAAAAGCCACACCTTGCAGTCCTCGACCGCCTTCGCATCGCCCATCACTTCGTCGAACGCCTCGACCATGAGCGCCTGCGTCTCGATCGGCGCGCGGTACCACCACCACGACGCCTCGGTGTCGCGCCAGAACATCCCCATCTCCTCATTCTCCACGGAGAATTCCTTGATGGATTTCATGATGCCCTGCGCCGCCGGCTTGTCGCCGAAGCGCGTGAGCGCAATCGCGAGATGCCCCTGCGACTGGCGATCCAGCTTCAGCCAGAACTTGCGCGCCTGGCCGAGGAAGTAATCCACAGCCTCCTTGTGCTGCGGCGGGACCGGTTTTTCGCCGATGAAAAAGCTGCGGCCATAGAGGTAAAACGCGATCGTCGCGCTGAGGTGATTGTCCTCTTTTTTGCCGTGCTTCAAAATCTCGCGGTATGTTTTTTCGATCCAGCCGTCGAGCGCGCCGAGCGCCTTGAGCGCGGGCGTCGTGTCAATTTTCACGCCGAGATGCCGCAGCCGGCCGAAGCCCGTCGTGATGTAGAGCGTGATGTATTCGTTGCCGTGTCCGCCGGGGAACCACGGCCACATTCCGTCGCCGTGCTGCATCTCGCCGAGCTTGCGCAGCAGCCGCGCGGTCTCGGTGTTGAGCCGGTTGTCGTCAAAGAGAATGCCCACATTGCGTCGCGCCTGGCTCTCCGCCTGCGCCTGCCGCACCCACGGCGTCTCCTCGATGATCACGGACTTGAGGTCCTGATTTTTCTCCAGCGGGCTGTCCAGCGCGGGCGTGCCTTTCCACTGATCAAAGACGCCGCGGATTTTCGGATCGGATGCCGCGATGTGCCGCGCGAGCGCATTTGCGTAGAGCCGGTTGAACGTCTGCTCCGTGCATTCGTGCGGAAACTCCATGAGGTACGGCAGCGCCATCACCGCATACCACGACGGGTTCGACACCATCTGCACCGTGAGCGTCTGCGACTTCAGCGAGTCCGATTTTCCGCTCTCGATCAGCTTGGTGAATTCAAACTTCTTCGTCTGCGGTCCGCGCACGGGCAGCGGCAGCGACTCCGTCACAAGCGTGCGCCGCGAGAGCACCGGGAGCAGGCCTTCCTCGCCGTCTGAGAGCCGGCCCGTGGAGCCGACCGCCTTGTAGCTCAGCGGGTCCGCGCCGTCGGGCACCTTCAGCTTCCACGAGAAGCTGCGCGACTCACTCGCAGGCAGATCGAAATTCAGATCCGTCTTTGCATTTTCAAACTGCGCATCCACCGGCTTGCCTGTGCGCGCATCTGAAAGTGCGAGCCGCACCGAGCCCTGCTGGCGCGTGGGCGACTGGTTCGACACTTTCACCGTGAACTCCAGCGCATCGCCCTCGCGCAGGAAGCGCGGCGGATTCGGCTGCACCATGATTTCCTTCGCCGTGATCGCCTTGTCCTCGATGAACCCCGCGCGCAGATCGCGGTCGTGCGCGAAGCCCATGAATTTCCAAGTCGTCAGCGCCTCGGGCATGGTGAACTCCATCGCCACCGAGCCATCCTCGCGCGCCAGCAGGTGCGGGAAAAAGAACGCCGTCTCGTTCAGATTTTTCCGCGCGGAGACCTTGCCGAGATCGGGTGCGGGTGGAGCAGGCGGCACAGCGCCGCCGCCCGGTTTGTCGGCAGACTGCATTTCCATCCTTACCGCCCCGAGCGCATTCGAAGCCAGCTTGTCCGCCAGCGCCTCGCCGTTCGCAGCTTTCCTCATCATCGGCGCACCATCCTCCGCCATCGGGGCCATCGGGGCGCTCGCCATCGGCATCGGCATCCCTCCGCCCAGCGCCATCCCGCGGTTCCGGCCAAACTGCATATAGTTGTTCCAGATGTTCGCGGAGATCGCGTCCGGGTAGCGGCGATACGAGATGTCCACGCCCTTCTGTTCCAGCGGCCATCCGCCCTGCAAATGATTGAGCTGTCGCAGCGAATTCTCAAATTGCGACTGCCGGAAAGAATTGTCCTGCCGGAAGACCGCGAATGCCTTCTGCCACTGGTGCGCAAGGAACGCATCGAGCGACTGATCGTAGAGCGCAGCGACCATCTCCGCGACGGCCTTCTTCGCATCGGGGCCAGTGACCACCGCGGTCCACGTCTCTTTCTGCGCAGGCTCCATTTTGGAAACGAAATGCTCCCACTTCACCGTGAGCTGCTTGTTGCTCCACGGCACGTCCACGTGGCGCGAAGTGAGGTAGGCGCGGTTCTCACGCACCATCGTGACGTGCAGCGTGAAGCCGCCGCGCATCCCCTCGGATACTTTCTGTTTCACCTGCTGCTGCGCGAGCCCGAGTTCCGTCCAGAAACTCTGGAGCATCTTTCCGCGGTGCTCGATCTCGATGAACGCGCGGCCCGTGTCGTAACCCGTGCCCCAGAGCGCCATGAATTCATCGCCCGGTTCCAGCGTCCACTTCGGCGCTGCGACGAGGTTCGGGATTTTCACGGCGAGGCTCTTGTTGTCGAGCTTCAGCACCTGCACGTTCAGTTGCGCCGTCACCTTTTTGCCGAAGCGATCCTTCGTCTCCAGCATCGCGCGGTACGGCCCTGCACCGAGCTTGAACGACAGCGCCCCCTTGCCCGCGCCGTCCGTCGTGAACGCGCGCTCCACCGCGACCGCGCCGAGTTCCCATGAATTCGGATTCGATGGATCGGGCGTCGGTCCCGGAATGCCGGCGGGCACGATTTTTCCTCCGCCCACCCTGCCGCGACGCGGCATCGGCGAGACGCGACCGTGCAGGCTCGCACGCACGACTTTGTCGGGCTGCTTGAGATGGTAGATTTTCAAAGTCCCCAGCGCCGACTTGCCGTCGCCGTCGAGAGTCTGCGTGGAAATTTTCACCTCCACCGGATTCCCGTCCGTCTGCCATTCCTCCGCGGAGAGCGACGCCTGCAACGCCGTGTAGCCCGCATTCACACTGCGCTGGCCCGAGCGCGTCTCGCCGGTCGTGTCCGTCACGTCCGCATGGACCGTGTAGTGAAAAGTCGGCTCGTCCTTTTCCGCCACGGCGGCATCGGGCTTCGCATCGAACTCGATCACGAATCCGCCATCCGCCTGCGTCACGGCCGTGCCGTGCGCGATCTCCTGCGCGCCCTGCGCCGGCATGGGCCGCCACCAGAAACACGCGCCCCACCAAATCGGAAAACGCACCTCGCGCACCACGCGATACTTCACCTTCGCATCGCCGATTGCCGCGCCCGTGTAGGCGGTCGCCTTACCGGGCACCGAGACTTTCGCGTTCAGCTTCGCCGCCTCCTTCGGTGCATCCATCGTCACCTGGAATTTCGGCCGCTTGTATTCCTCCACGTTGAATCCAGCACCGCCGTGCGGCTCGCCCTCGGTGCGGATCATCATGTGCCCCGCGAGCCGGTCGCGCGGCGCGGTGAAGCTGCCGCTGAACGATCCATAGTCGTTCGCCGTGTGCTTCGCCCGCGCGACTTCCTTCCCGTTCACGTCCTGAAAAATCACCGTGAGCGTCTGCCCGCCGAGCGTCTTGTAGTCGTCCTTGTCCCGATCCGCGCGGATGCAGATGCCCTTGTACTGGATCGTCTGCCCCGGACGATACAGCGAGCGGTCCGTGAAGAAAATCGTCTGCGAATGCACATCGGGCTGACGGTTTTGACGGTGATTCGAATATGCGTTGCCCGAGGCAAGCTGCTGATCCTTATGCGTCATGTGGACGAACGCCCCCCGCCCCTGCGGTGTCTGGCCGGAAAAGCGTCCGTTCGCATCCGACTTCGTCTTCGGCCCTGCACTGAATTTCCCATTGTTCTCCTGCACCCAGAACTGGATGTCCGCGCCCTCGATCGGATTGCCCGAATTCGCCTCCAGCGCGAAGCCCTCGACCTTTTCATCGCCCCACTGCCAGCGCATCACGAGCGCAAGATCGCTCACCCAGAAATCCGTGAATGAAACCATGTTGTTCGCCTCGGTGAATCCCTTGTCGTGGCTCGCGATCAGAAAATAGAAGCCAGCCTTCACATCCTTCGGCGCGGGGATTTCCTCCACGCGCTCGCGGAAATCATCCGTCGCGGGCAGTTTCGCAGACCACTCGATCTCCGGCTTTGCGCGCAGCAGCTCCTTGCGGTCGTTCGGGTTCAGCCACTGCGGATTTCCCTGCGAGCGCTTCACGCGATCCACCCAGTCCATTTTCACCAGCCGGAAATGGATGTCCGTGAGATTCCGGTAGTGGACGTCAATCGTCGGCAGCGGCGCATTCCACACGCGCTCCGTCTCGACGCGCGACGACTTCGCTTCGATCTGCCGCACGAGATTGAAGCACTGCTTTCCACCGATGCTGTTCGGATACGTCTGCTCGCCCTGCTTCGCGATCTTGTGCGCCTCCACGAGTTCGTTCTCGCCGTGCAGCACATGCGCCCATTCGGAGCGTGCCCAAGCGGAGATCTCATGATCCGCCCACTCGTCCACGAATCGCTTCAGCGCCGCCTTGTAGCGCGCATTCTTCTCCTCTCCGAACGCCTTGTTCTTCCCGAGGATCAGCCGCTCCAGATCGCCGTGCAGCAACGCCGACTTGTCCGCATCCTCCGCGTGGAAACGCATCAGGTTCTGGTAAAGCCGGATCGCCTTGAGCGAGATAGAATCCTTGTCCGTCGTCGCCGGCTCCCATTTCAAAAATTCCGCAGGCGCTGCAAAGATCGGGCTCTCCGCCGAAATCTCAAACGAGTCCTCCGCCTTCGATCCCGCCTGCTCGCCCGACGTGTAAAATGCGAGCGCCTCGTGCGCGATGAAATCAAACATCGAGGGCCGGTAGCTGTCCGGCACAGTGCCCTTTTGCAGCAGCTCGTCGTAATCCGCGACCTTGATTTTTTTCAGCTCCGCCTCCGCCGAGAGCGCCTTCGTGAACTGTTTGTCAATCTCGGCGAAAATCCGCGGCAGATCCCAGCTCGTGATGTCCTTCCCCGGCGCCTCCGCCGTCGCAGTGCGCTGCATGAAGCGGTGGCGGTTCTGCTGGAAATAATGCCAGTACCAGTCCGCGAGGATCGCATCCATCACCGGCACCATCTCCTTCGGCGCCTTCGCAATCTCAGCCTCCAGGCGCGTGATTTTTTCCTCCGCCTTCTGCCCCTCGATCTGCCCCTCGAATGCAATCTTCCGAGCGACCGCCTTGATCGCCTCGGGATAAGCCTTCTCCGCCATCGCCTGCTGGATGATTGGCCCGAGCTTTTCGATCGCCGTCTTCGGCAGTCCCTTGCCCTCGGCGTCGGTGACTTCCTTCCACATCGCGTCACGCTTGCCCGCCGCGAGCAGCATGCAGGGCATCAGGAAAAATTGAAACAGGATGGCAAGCGTGAGTCGTGTTTTCATAGGAGATGTCGGGTTGGGGATCGTTTTCATTCTGGCGTCTTGAGTCCGCGCTGTTCAACCCCGCGATTTGGGGACCTCCCCGCACCGGAAGTCGTCGCCGCCTTCAGGCAGGTGATGGAGAAAATGCGCAGTCTCAAGTCCCGCGACGCTACCCGATGGCAGCCGCGCACGTTGTCAGCCGGACGTGCCGAAGTTGTAAAAGAAATGTGAACGGCACGAGTCTGCGCAAGATGCGGCGTGCGGTCGCGCAGCGCCTACGTTGTACCAATTCAAGGTGAAAACCGGCTGATAGCCGAAAAACGGTTGAGACGCCGATGTATCGAGGGCCAAAGGCCCGGTGACATGCCAGCCCAGGGCAACGCCCTGGGTCACGACAATAAACAGTCCAAGCCCTGAAGGGGCGGCGCCATGGCTCTCCGCTGTCGCGCCCCTTCAGGGCTTTGTCCTTTTTGGACCGCAGACCCAGGGCTGCGCTCGTTCCCGCGTAAAAGGGCCTTACAGCCCTCACACGGCGCACTCGCTTTCCCTGGGCTGGCATATCACCGGGCCTTTGGCCCTCGATGCAGAGTGTCTGTTGCGCCTCAGCGCCGTTTTCTAAATCCACCAGTTTTCAACTGCGTTTGGCATTATCGCTCCACCGCCATCGTCTATGCCCATCAGCTTCAGGTTTCCATCGGCCAGTGCATCGCCGACCTCGAGTTGGTGGCAAAAACCGGCGGAGAAGCGGATGCGCGCGGCCATGTCATCTATCTGCCGTTGGGATAGGGTGACCGGCGGACAGGGATTTACATCCGGCAATGCACTCACGGAAAATCAGCCAGCGCGCCTTTCACCGCGTCCCGCTGACTATCAGTCTGTCCCTTGTCCTTTTTCCTCGATTCCGACTGGGGCGAGTGGTGCCACTCTGATGCCCTCACCTTCAACCTGAAGTCTCCCGCCTCCAGTCTCGCTTCAAAACCGCTGCCAAAACTTTACAAAAATATAGTTTGGCCATGCGGAGCGGGTCATCATGCTCGGGAACAACAACTGAGCGCATGAATCCCTCCACGACCGCATGCTCCTGCCGGAAATCTTCATTGCGGAGCCGCGTGAAACCTCCCATTCATCCTTCTGCCTTCATCATTCAACCTTCCGCCACCCCTCGCTGCCCCCCAGACCCCCTCACTCCCCGACGCCGGTTCCCGTTCTGACCGTTTCCGGTGCGGCGGTCGCGAAAGCAAATTTCTGCAGACAGACTAATAACCATGGCCACGCACGCAACTCTCCTTGCCCTCCTGTTTGGAGCAGCCTTGTCACTTTCGGCGGCGGAACCCAAGGAGGCCCCGCTCGACTTGAGCAAGCTTCCGCCCGCCGTCAGCGGCCTGGTGGATTTTGCACGCGACATCCAGCCGCTCTTCGCTGCCAAGTGCCATTCCTGCCACGGTGCGGAAAAGCAGAAGGGCGGCCTGCGCCTCGACATCAAGGTCGCGGCCCTCAAAGGTGGCGACAACGGCAAGGTCTTCATCCCCGGAAAGAGCGCCGAGAGCAAGCTGATCCACGCGCTCGCGGGTCTGGGCGAGATCGACATCATGCCGCCCAAGGAGAAGCCGCTTACTTCCGCCGAGATCGGTAAAGTGCGCGCGTGGATAGATGCGGGCGCAGTCTGGCCGGACGACGGCAAGCTCGCGGTGAAGAAATCGGACCACTGGGCGTATCAACCGGTGAAGCGGCCAACGGTGTCGGCGACGGGGCATCCGATTGATGCGTTCATCCGCGCCCGTCTCGCGCAGGAAAAGCTCGCCCCCTCGCCCGAAGCCGACCGCCCGACGCTCATTCGCCGTCTCTCGCTCGACCTCCTCGGCCTGCCGCCCAAGCCGGAGGAAGTCCGCCAGTTCGTCAGTGACACTTCGCCGAACGCCTACGAGAAGCTCGTGGACCGTCTCCTGGCGTCGCCGCACTTTGGCGAACGCTGGGCGCGCCATTGGCTGGACCTCGCGCGCTATGCTGACAGCGACGGCTACGAGAAGGACCGCCCGCGTCCTTTCGCCTACACCTATCGCGATTGGGTCATCGCCGCCATCAACAGTGATTTGTCCTTCGACCAGTTTAGCATTCAGCAGCTTGCCGGCGATCTGCTGCCGAACGCCTCGCGCGCGCAGAAGGTTGCCACCGGGTTCCACCGCCAGACGCTCACGAACACCGAGGGCGGAGCCGATCAGGAGGAGTTCCGTTGCAAGGCTGTCGTGGACCGCGTGAGCACGACCGCGACCGTCTGGCTGGGCACGACGATGGGCTGCGCCGAGTGCCATTCGCACAAATACGATCCCTTCACGCAGCGCGAGTTTTATTCGCTGTTCGCCTTCTTCAACAACGCGAATGAGAAGACCATCCCCGCTCCGAATGCCGAGCAACAAGTGGCTTACGACAAAGCCAAACAAGCGCACGACGCCGACGCCGCAAAGCTCAAGACTGTGCTCGACACCTACGCGAAGAGCGAACTCACACCGAAGCTCAACGCGTGGCTCAAGACTGCTTCGATCGACGCCGTCCCGTGGCGCACGCTCACGCCAGACAAGCTCGCGGCCAAAAACGGCACGACGCTCAAGGCCGACAAGGAGTCCGTCATCACCGCCGGCGGCGCGGTGCCGGCGACGGACACTTACACGGTCGAGGCGAAACTCGCGCTCAAGCGGCTCACCGGCTTCCGGCTGGAGGCCATTGACGACCCCGACCCGAAGAAGGGCGTGGGCCGCTCGAAGGACGGCAACTTCGTGCTGACCAAGTTAGCGGTGAAGCTGTTTGTGCCCGGCCAGTTTGTGGCGAAGGAACTGGAGCTGCACAACGCGAAGGCAGACTTCGCGGAAAACAAGTTCCCAATCGAAGCCGCGCTCAAGGGCGAGGACACGTCCGGCTGGGCGATTTCGCCGCAGCAGCAAAAATCGCACGTCGCGGTCTTCGAGTTGAAGTCGCCGCTCGACGTGCCCGAAGGCGCGCGGCTCGTCTTCACGCTGGACCACCAATACAAGGAGACCTACCTGCTCGGTCAGTTCCGCCTCTCCGCCACGGACGCCAGCGGCTCGCTCAAGCCAGACTTTACGCCGGATGCAGTTGCCGCCGCGCTCGCGGCCAAGCCCGAGCAGCGCACGGCGAAGCAGACCGAGGCGCTCGCCAAGTTCTTCCGCGAGCAAGTGGACGAGCAAGGCAAGAAACTGCAAGCCGCGCTCGACGACCACGCCAAGAAAGCTCCCGCCCCGTCCGCCACCACCGCCGCCGTGCTCGCCGAGGAGCAGGAGCCGGGTGTGCGCAAGACCTTCGTCCATGTGCGCGGCAACTTCCTCAACAAGGGCACCGAGGTCCACGCCGCCGTGCCCGACGTGCTGCATCCGCTCAAGCCACGCGCCGCGCAACCCGACCGCCTCGACCTCGCGCAGTGGCTGTTCGCCCCCGAGAATCCGCTCACCGCGCGCGTCTCGGTGAATCACATCTGGAAGAACCTCTTCGGGCGCGGCCTCGTCGCCACGGTCGAGGACTTTGGCAAGCAGGGCGAAAAGCCCACGCACCCGGAACTGCTCGACTGGCTGGCCTCGGAGTATCCCCGTCTCGGTTGGAGCCGCAAGGCGCTCATCAAGTCCATCGTCACCAGCGCAACTTACAAACAGGCCTCGCTCAACCGCCCTGAGTTGCAAGAGCGCGACCCGAACAACCTCCTGCTTGCACGCCAAAACCGCCTGCGCCTCGAAGCCGAGACCGTGCGCGACGCCTACCTTGCCGCGAGCGGCCTGCTGAACCCGAAGATTGGCGGCCCCAGCATCCGTCCGCCTCTGCCGGCAGACATCGCCGCGCTCGGTTACGCGGGCACCGTGAAGTGGACCGAGAGCAAGGGCGACGAGAAGAACCGGCGCGGCCTATACATCTTCTTCCAGCGCACCGTGCCGTATCCGATGCTGATGACCTTCGACGCGCCCGACTCAAACTCCACTTGTGCACGCCGCGAGCGCAGCAACACGCCGCTCCAGGCACTCACGCTCTTGAACGATCCGGTCTTCTTCGAGTGCGCGCAGCAGCTCGGCGCGCGCATGGCCGAGGTGCCCACCGCCGATGCCACCGAGCGCATCCGTCACGGCTTCGAGCGCGCGCTGGCCCGCCCGCCGAGCACGGAGGAACTGGCACGCCTGCTGAAACTCTACGAAGCCCAGCTCAAGCTCGCGCAGGCGAACGCCGAGGGCGCGGCCAAGATTGCCGGCGCGAAGCAAGCCGCCTCCGAAGTCCCCGAGAAGGCCACGCTCGTGGCACTGGGCCGGGTGATACTGAATCTGGATGAATTTTTCACGCGTGATTAGCCATGAACCTGCAACCCGAAATGTCCCCGTCCGACGTCGTCAACCTCACCCGCCGCGACTTTCTCGCCAGCACCGGCATGGGCACGCTCGCGCTGGCGTCGCTCTTGACCGAGAAGGGTTACGCCTTGCCGTCCGCCGACCCGCTCGCGCCGCGCGCGCCGCATTTCACGCCGCGTGCGAAGAACTGCATCCTCATCTACTTCGAGGGTGCGCCCAGCCACATTGACCTCTACGACCCCAAGCCGAAGCTCAACGCGATGGCCGGCCAGAAGCTGCCGGACGACATGCTCGAGAAGGTGCGCTTCGCGTTCATCAAGAAGAAGGACGCGCGGCTCATGGGCAGCCCGCGCAAGTTCACGAAGCACGGCCAGTGCGGCACGGAGATGAGCGATTTGCTCCCGCACATCGGCTCCATCGCGGATGACATCTGCCTCGTTCGCTCGATGAACACGACGCAGTTCAACCACCACCCCGGCCAGCTCATGATGAACTGCGGCTCGCCGCTCTTCGGCCGCCCGACGCTCGGCTCATGGCTCACCTACGGTCTTGGCAACGAGTCGCGCGACCTCCCGGCTTATGTCGTCCTGCACGCGGGCCGCGGCTCCAGCGCCGGCGCAAGCGCGTGGACGAGCGGCTTCCTCCCCAGCACTTACGCCGGTGTGCTCTTTCGCAACCAGGGCGACCCGGTGCTCAACCTCGGCAATCCGCCGGGCTTCACCGACGAAATGCAGCACCTCGGCCTCGACGCGATTGGCGACCTCAACCGCCTTCGCCACAAGCACGTCGCCGACCCGGAAATCGCTTCGCGCATCGGCGCGTATGAGCTGGCTGGCCGCATGCAGGCCGCGACGCCCGAACTGATGGACTTGAGCAAGGAATCGCAGGCGACGCTGGACATGTATGGCGTGGGACGGAAGTCCCGCGAGAATCCCGGGCGCGGCGGCGGGCCGGAGACTTACTCGACCTTCTCGCGCAACTGCCTGCTCGCACGCCGCATGGTCGAGCGCGGCGTGCGCTTCGTCACGCTGCTGCACGCTTCGTGGGACCATCACGACAACATCAACCAGGAACTGCCCTTCTGCGCCGGCATGGCGGACCAGCCCATCGCCGCGCTCGTCCGCGACCTCAAACAGCGCGGGATGCTTGATGACACGATGATCATCTGGGCCAGTGAGTTTGGCCGCACGCCACTCGGGGAGACCACTTCAGGCGTGGTTTCCGGTCGTGACCATCACCCGTTCGCATTTTCAATGTGGCTGGCCGGGGGCGGCATCAAGGGTGGTCAGGTCATCGGCCAGACGGACGAAATCGGCTGGGGCATCGTCAAGGATCCGGTCTCCGTGCCGGATTTGCACGCAACTATCCTCAAGCAGTTTGGTTTCGACCACGAGCGGCTCACTTATCGCTCCCAAGGGCTCGACTTCAAACTCACCGGCTTCGAGGGTGCGAGAGTGGTCAACCAGATGCTGGCTTGACCCGTTGCGTCCGTTGCGTCCGCCCCGCCGTAAACCCGCGAATCCTTGACCGGCCAGACTGGTCTGAACACTCATCATGAAGCGCAATCGCTTCCTCCTCACCCTTGCCAGACCCCCTCATACCATCTTTCATACTTAACCTAAATCCGGCGATGGGATGTCGCGCAAAGGCGCAAAGAAGAAGCAGATGCCAACAAGCAGGCATTCACCCACCGGGTGAGTGCGAACCAATACGCATCCCCTTGCGTCTCTGCGCCTTTGCGCGACATCCGCTCCTCCCATCGCCGGATTTAGGATAATTCCGCCGCCGCTCACCTGGCAGAGGAAGTGTGAAATCTTCCGGCCTCCGCGATGCAGCTCCTCGACGAACTCCAGCCCGCCCACGCCGTTCCCGGCGCTCACATGCGGGTCACGATATTTCTGACCCCCTTTTTCCCTTACCAGGGGGAATCCCCGGTCGCAATCCGGGCCAACCGGAAGCCAATCTGGCTGCCGGCATAGGCCTCGGTGCTCAGGCTGCGGGCCGTGGCGTTGCAGGTTCTCCCGTGGCTGTCCCATGCGTTGCCGCGGTTCACGCAGATCGCCCCGCCGTCCGGACCATGTGGATCCGTCGTCTGTGTCTCAACGAAACCTTTCTTCCAGGCCTCGGCGAGTTGCTTGGCGGTGGGGAGCTTGCCTTTGATGTCGGCAGGGAGTTTGGGTTGAAGTTGGTATTCCGCGACGCCGATGGGGTTGCCCTTGGTCTTGAGGGCAAATTGCTTCGCGCCCGCCCCAGGGCGCTCCTCCCAAGGGTGAGGGCGGCGTTTGATCGCGGGCATCAAGCGGTTTCCGGTTCGGCGAAAGGGTTGACGATTTCCAGTCCGGCAACGTGTTTGAAATCATCCACGTTCCGCGTCACCAATGGCAACTGATGCACCAGCGCCGTTGCCGCGATGATGGCATCTGCCAACCCCATCTTCCGTTCCTGTCGAAGGGAAATCGCCCGCGCGACCACGGCATCTTCGAGCGTGAGCACCGTCATCCTCGCGATGGCGGCCTCCAGTCCCAGACGCTCTGCGTCGCTCAAGCGGTGATAACCAAGTGTCTCGATGCAACTCACGCTGGCCACGGCGAGATCGGAGCGGGCGAGGATCGCATCGAGTCGCGGTTCGCCTTCCTCGGTGCCGTAGATGAGAATGTTGCTGTCCAGCAGCATGGTTCAATCGCGGCCCGGCAAGGAACGCTCCGCCCGCTGCTCGCGCTGCCACGCCACCGGGTCGGGGATGACGCGTCGGAGCCCGCCCATGGCCCGCAAGACTTTGAATGCCTCCAAGGGTGTGGCGTTCGGGGGACGGGCCCCGGGGCCGGACGGCTGCGGCAGAGCCTCCAGCTTCGCTTCCACCCGCACTTTGCCGTGGCGCATTTCCGGCGGCAGTGGCAGGTGCAGACTTCCGTCGGCGTGCGGTTCGAGGATCGCGGTGATCGTGCTCATTGCAGGGGAGGCTACCGGTTTTTGCGGGAAAGGGAAGTCCCTTGGGAGGAGAGGAACGCCCGCCGGATTGTAAGACTGGCGCTTGGTCGGTGAGGGAACTTCATGGCAGACGACCTGGGCGAGCGCGCTCTCATTCATCCGGATCCAGCTCGCCGACGGCCGCACGAAATGGGGGCTGGCGTGGACGCGAACGTAGAACTCGCCGCGATCATAGAGATGCGCCGGTGACAAGCGCGGTTTTTCGTTTCAAATCAATGCTGATGTTCATGCGGGGCGTTGGATGATTTTTCAGCAAAATGAACCGTGAGCGGAATCCGTCGCAGGGCGATGGCGGATTGCAAAAGGGTGTCCCGTCCCCCGGTGTCGCGCCCGCAGGCCTGCGCAGGCGCGCAACATCCGCCCAGCATTGGGCAAGCACCGGGGAGCATCGAACCGCGAACAGGGAGAGTCTCTCCAAGAGACAAAATGCTCCGCTGTCCCGAGCCCCAATTTCGATCCGGGTGAATTCCGGCGGAGGCGCGGTTCGGACGGGAAGAGCCCGCAACAACCAACCCCAACCCACCACGACCATGATCGCGAAATACAAAGTCGAATACGCCGTTCCCTTCCACGGCCACGAACAAGTGCAGCACTACCTGACTGACGATCCCGTGACCTGCGAGGGCTTCATCGCGCAACTCCTCGAGCGCGGATTCAAGATCAAGGCGGTGATGCACCAAGGCACCGAACTGCCGAAAGTGGACTTCGACAGGCTCGTCAAGACCGCCGCGGGAATCCTCTCGACCAGCCTCATCTGCCGGTCACTCGGCATTGACAGCTCCGAGGCACACCATCGCTTCGGTGTCCCCGCGTAGGCACGCTCCGAACCGCGAAGGCCGCAGGACGCCCGCACGCGCAGCGGCACCCTGATGCGCCGGAAATTGCGGACGATGATCATTCGCAGCAAACTCTGAACGCCCATGGACTGGAAACCGATTCCCAAGTCACCGGCGGATCTGCGCGTGACGCCGAACCTGCAGGACTACGACGCGGCGCGGCGCGAGTTCTCGTGGGATGCGGTGCGTCGTGAACTGGGCGGCTCGCCGGGCGGCGGGCTGAACATTGCGGACCTGGCGGTGGACCGCCACGCAGCAGGGGCGCGCTCCAGCCATCTCGCATTGCGATGGCTCGGCAAGGATGGCGCCCGCACCGATTTCGCGTATTCCGATCTGGCGCGCAGGAGTGCGCGCTTTGCGAATGTGCTGCGGACGCTCGGCATCGGAAAAGGCGAGCGCGTCTTCGCGCTGCTCGGGCGGATTCCCGAGCTGTATTTCGCGGCGCTGGGGACGCTGAAAAACGTGAGCGTCTTTTGCCCTCTCTTCTCGCAGTTCGGCCCCGAGCCGGTCTTCCAGCGCCTCAGCCGCGGCGATGCGAAGGTGCTCGTGACCACGAGCGCGCTCTACGAGAAAAAGGTCGCCGCTCTGCGCGAACGGCTGCCGTCGCTGAAGCACGTGCTGCTCGCCGATGCGCCCGATCACGTGGGCGCGGACGTGCTCTCGCTGCCGAAGCTGATGGCGGCGGCCAGCGAGGTTTTCGCGATTCCTCCGACGGATCCCGAAGACATGGCGGTGCTTCATTTCACGAGCGGGACCACGGGCATGCCGAAGGGCGCGGTGCATGTCCACGAAGCGGTGCTCACGCATTACGCGACGGGAAAATACGTGCTCGATTTTCACGACGACGACATTTTTTGGTGCACCGCCGATCCCGGCTGGGTGACCGGGACATCCTACGGCATCTTCGCGCCGCTGCTTCACGGCGTGACGAATCTCGTGGACGAAGCCGACTTCGATGCGGAGCGCTGGTATCGCATCCTGCAGGAGCAGCGCGTGACCGTCTGGTACACCGCCCCCACGGCGATCCGCCGGCTCATGCGCATCCCGGGCGAGCCGCGCACGAGCCACGATCTGTCGGCGCTGCGGCTCATCCACAGCGTCGGCGAGCCGCTAAATCCCGAGGCCGTCGTGTGGGGCAGCAAGGCGCTCGGCCTGCCGATTCACGACAACTGGTGGCAGACGGAAACCGGCGGGATCATGGTCGCAAATTTCGCCGCGCTCGAAATCCGCCCCGGCTCGATGGGCAGGCCGCTGCCGGGCATCGAGGCGGCGATCGTGCGGCGCGTGGATGGAAAAATCGAAGTCGTCACGACGCCCGACACCGAGGGCGAACTCGCGCTGAAGCCCGGCTGGCCCTCGATGTTCCGCGCGTATCTGCACGACGAGGAACGATACAGAAAATGTTTTGTGGACGGCTGGTATCTCTCCGGCGATCTCGCGAAGCGCGATGCCGACGGCTGGTTCTGGTTCGTGGGCCGCGCGGACGACATCATCAAGACCTCGGGCCACATGGTCGGTCCGTTCGAGGTGGAGAGCGCGCTGATGGAGCATCCGTGCGTCGCCGAGGCCGGCGTGATCGGCCGACCCGATCCGCTCATCGGCGAGCTGGTGAAGGCATTCGTCGTCCTGAAAAGCGGCCACTCTGCGAACGAGGACACGCGCATGTCCCTGCTCGGCTTTGCGCGCAAACGGCTCGGCCCCGCAGTCGCGCCAAAGGAGATCGCATTCATCGCGAGCCTTCCAAAAACTCGCAGCGGAAAAATCATGCGCCGTCTGCTGAAAGCGCGCGAACTCGGCCTGCCCGAGGGCGATCTTTCCACACTGGAGAACGACTGATGAGCACTCTTCCCGACCACGATCACGCCCGCCGCCTGCTCTGGCAGATGGTGCGCATCCGTCGCTTCGAGGAGAAATGCGTGGAGGTGTACAGCGCGGGGAAAATCCGCGGCTTCATGCACCTCTACAATGGCGAGGAAGCCGTCGCGACCGGCGTGATGCAGCACCTGCGCGCGGAGGACTCGGTCGTGGCCACGTATCGCGAACACGGGCAGGCGCTCGCACGTGGCGTATCGGCGGGTGCGATCATGGCGGAGATGTTCGGCAAGCAGGAGGGCTGCGCGCGCGGGCGCGGCGGCTCGATGCACCTCTTCGATGCGAAGACGCGGTTCTTCGGCGGCAATGCGATCGTCGCCGGCGGGCTCCCGCTCGCCGTGGGCCTCGCGCTCGCGGACAAGATGCAGGGTCGGAAAAATGTGGCGGTCTGCTTTTTCGGCGAGGGCGCGGTGGCGGAGGGCGCATTCCACGAGTCCATGAATCTCGCCGCACTGTGGCAACTGCCCGTGCTGTTCCTCTGCGAAAACAACTTCTACGCGATGGGCACCGCGCTCCGCATCTCGGAGTCCATGACCGATCTTTTCCGCAAGGCCGACGCGTATGGCGTGGCCGCCGCCGCTGTGGATGGTATGGACGTGCTCGCCGTCGGGGAGCAGGCGCGCAAGGCGATGGACTCGGCGCGTGAAGGGCGTCCATTTTTTCTCGAATGCCGCACGTATCGCTTCCGCGCGCACTCGATGTTCGACGCGGAGCTGTACCGCTCGAAGGACGAAGTCGCCGAATGGAAGAAACGCGATCCGATCCCGGCATTTTTCGAAAAAATGAAGTCCGCCGCGGTGCTGACGGATGCGGACTTTGAAAGCATCGAACGCGAAGTGGCGGAGGAAGTGAACGCCGCCGTCGCATTTGCGGAAGCAGGAACGATGGAGCCCGTCGGCGACCTGACACGCTTCGTGCATTCGGAGGTGAAGCCATCATGAGCGGGCCCGCACAGGGCAGGAAGATCACGTATCGCGAAGCCGTCCGTGAAGCGATGCGCGAGGCGTTGAGGGACGATCCGCGCGTGTTCCTCATGGGCGAGGACGTGGGGCACTACGGCGGATGCTTCGCGGTGAGTCGCGGGCTGCTCGCGGAATTTGGCCCCGATCGGATCCGAGATACGCCGCTCGCGGAAGTCGCATTCGTCGGCGCGGGCATCGGTGCGGCGCTCGGTGGAATGCGGCCCATCGTCGAGATCATGACGGTAAATTTCAGCCTGCTTGCGCTGGATCAGATCATGAACACCGCGGCCACGCTGCTGCACATGTCGGGCGGGCAGTTCAATGTGCCGCTCGTGATCCGCATGGCCACCGGCGGCGGCAAGCAGCTCGCCGCGCAGCATTCGCACAGCCTCGAAGGCTGGTACGCGCACATCCCTGGAATCAAGGTGCTCACGCCCGCGACGGTCGAGGACGCGCACGGGATGCTTGGCACGGCGCTGCGCGATCCCGACCCGGTGCTCATTTTTGAAAACCAGACGCTCTACAACATGGAGGGCGAACTTCCGCCGGACGCGGGCCTCGTGGACATCACGAACGCGAAGGTGCGACGTGCGGGCGCGGACGTTTCCATTCTCACGTACGGCGCGAGCCTGCCGAAGTCACTCGAAGCCGCGGGGGCGCTCGCGAAGGTCGGCATCAGCGCGGAAGTTGTGGACCTGCGCGTGCTGCGGCCTCTCGACGACGCCACGATCATGGCGTCCGTCGCGAAGACGCACCGCGTGCTCATCGTGGATGAAGGCTGGCGCAGCGGCGGCATCTCGGCTGAGATCAGCGCGCGCGTGATGGAGCAAAAATTCTACGAACTGGATCAGCCCGTCCGCCGCCTGTGCAGCGCGGAAGTGCCGCTGCCTTACGCGAAGCAGCTCGAACAGGCCGCGCTCCCTCAGGCGGAAGGAATCATCGCGGCGGTCGCGGAAATGGTGCGCCGTCATGGCTGAGTTTCTCATGCCCAGCCTCGGTGCGGACATGGCCGCTGGCACGCTCATCGCGTGGCGCGTGCAGCCCGGCGCGGCGATCAAGCGCGGCGACATCATCGCGGAGGTGGAGACCGACAAAGGGCTAATCGAGATCGAATGCTTCGAGACCGGCATCGTGGAAAAACTCGCCGCGGAGCCCGGCGCGAAACTGCCCGTCGGCGCGCTGATGGCCGTCATCAAGACCGACGGTGCTCCATCCGGCGCACCCGCCACACCATCGCCTGCGATCGCCGCCCCGGCACCGATTCCGATCGCAGTTTCGCCGCCGGAATTTCCACCGCCCGCGCCCATGACTGCGCGACACAGGGCCTCGCCCCTCGCGCGCAAGCTTGCCGCGGAACTCGGCGTGGATCTCGCGACCGTGGAGGGAACCGGGCCGGGTGGCGTGATCGAACGCGCTGACATCGAGCGCGCCACTGCGGGAAAAGAAGTTGCGCCTGCGACGATTGCTGGCGCAAGCGAGACAGGGGCGCAGCAGATCAGCCCGCCTCTTTCCGTCGGCGGCTACGAAGGTGCTGACAAGGGCCGCGCCGGAATGCGCAGGGCGATCGCCGCCGCGATGTCGAAGTCGAAACGCGAAATCCCGCATTACTATTTGCAGACACGCATGGACATGAGCCGCGCACTCGCGTGGCTCGAAGCAGAGAACGCGAAACGCCCGATTGCGGATCGCCTGCTGCCGGTCGTGATGACACTGAAGGCCATCGCCCTCGCGCTCCGCGACGTTCCCGAAATGAACGGCTTCTGGATCGCCGAGGAGCACCGCGTGTCCGATGCCATCCACATCGGCTTTGCGATTTCGATGAAGGGCGGGGGCCTTGTCGCACCTGCGATCCGCGACGTGGACAAGCAGAGCCTCGATCAGCTCATGGCAGCACTGCGCGACCTCATTCCCCGCGCCCGCGCCGGACGCCTGCGCAGTTCGGAAATGACGGATGCGACGATCACGCTGACGAACCTCGGCGACCTCGGCGTTGAGGCGGTGTTTGGCGTGATCTACCCGCCGCAGGTCGCGCTCGTCGGCATCGGCAAGGCGATGCCGCAGCCGTGGGCGCAGGACGGAATGCTCGGCGTGCATCCCGTGGCGATCGCCACGCTCGCAGCGGATCACCGCGCGACGGACGGGCACCGCGGCGGGCATTTTCTCGAAGCACTGAACCGCCGCCTGCAAAACCCGGAGCAGCTATGAGCGAGGAAGAAATCAGGACAATCATTTTTGCCGGACTCCGCAAAGTCGCACCGGAAGCCGATCCTTCCACGCTGCGCCCCGGCGACAAAATCCGCGAGTCGCTCGACATAGACTCGTTCGATTTTCTGAATTTCCTCATCGGCCTGCACGAGAAGCTGCATGTCGAAATCCCCGAGGCCGACTACGGCAAGCTCACGACCCTCGCGGACATGCTGGCCTACCTCGCGCCGCGCGCAAAGTGACGCCGCCTCGGTTCAGAGCAGCGGATCAATTTGGATGAGAAACGGATCATTCCGTGAAGCGCCGCCACACGCCCGGAGCTTTTTCATATTTTTGTAGCCGTGCTCCAAATTCCGAATTGAGCGGCGCGGAGCACCTCCAATATCCACAACTCCCCCGCGCCAGTCTCAATCTCAGACAACGGCCATCCATTTCCAAAATTGCTCCAAAGCCGCGCCTTGGACCCGCTTGGATGTTGCGTTGCATCGGGCGCTCGCGTCTTGCCGCATTCCACACTGCCCCATGTCCGAACCATCCGTCCCCAGTTCCATCCGCCGCGTCGTCATCGCGAGCTTCATCGGCACGGCGATCGAGTGGTATGTTTTTTCCTCTACGGCACGGCATCGGCGCTCGTGGTCAACCGGATTTTCTTTCCAAATTTCAATCCGATCGCCGGCACGATGGCCGCGTTCGCGACGTATGCCTTCGGGTTCTTTGCGCGGCCGCTCGGCGGTGTGATCTTCGGGCACTTCGGCGACCGCGTTGCTGGAGGCTCTGGAGGAGTTCGCGCCAGTGGACCTCGGCTTCGCTGAGGGCGACGCTCACGCCGAGGATCTGGCGTCTGCCATCGGGAGCGATGCCCAGGGCGACGAGCACCGCACAGTCGAGCACGCGGCCGCCTTGGCGGACTTTCTCGTAGCGGGCGTCGAGGATGACGTAGGGGAAGGCACCCAGAGGCCGGGTGCGCCAGAGGAGCAGATCGGCGTCGAGGCGTGCGGCGCAGTGGCTGACCTGGGTGGAACTCACGGAAGTGCCGCAGAGTTCTTCAAGGATGGCGGTGACTTTGCGGGTAGAGACGCCTTGGACATACATTTCTGCGAGCGCCAGAGTGAGTGCCTGCTCGCTGCGGATGCCCTTTTCGAGAGCCGAAGGGTAGAACTCGACGTCGCCGCGGACTTGAGGGACAGCGAAAGTGATGGGGCCCATGCGGGTCTTGAGGGTCTTTGGTTTGAAGCCGTTTGAGTGGCCCAGACGGGCCTCGGTGCGCTCGAAAGGCCGGGCCTGGAGCACGTGGGAGCGCTCGGCCTGCATGGCCTCGTTGACGAGCAGGCGCAGCCCTTCGGCAAAGCCATCGGAGCCTTCGTCATTGAGGAGTTGCAGCACGGATTGGAGGAGTTGAGGATGAGTGAGGTGGGGCATGTGTGGTTTGGATGTTGGTGTTTTTGAGACACCCCAACCTGAACCCATTTGACCCACCCTCTGCCAGACCATGAGCGCGGCAGCGCCCCTGCGGGAGCGGCAAAGGCAGAGCAATTTACAGAAAGACTTTTACACCGGCTGTTTTCAACTTGAGTTGGTATGACTCGTTCCGTCATGCCTCGCTTTCGATGACCTCTGCGATAGTGCGCGCGACGAAGCGGAGTCATGACTAATCCGGTTTCGGGAACCGTTTCGGGCACAAGATCGGATACGTATTCACCAAATGCGGACTGGCGAGCGTGTTCTTACGGGCCGAGTGTTCTTGGCAATGAATTCACGCCATTTTCCGACTGCTATGCTCACTATTCTGCTGGCAGTTTCCAACGTCGGCACCTCAATCGGAGATGAAGCTGGCGAGGTGAAAGGTGTGGCCAAACAAAAGGAACAACAGTCGGCATCGAATCCCACGGACCCTGTTATTCTCGCTGCGGTCGCGGTGGCCCGTGAGCGCGCCAAATTGCTTCACGACATTTACTCGACCACGCTAGACGTCATCCATCGCCACTATTTCCGGCCGGAACGGGCTGTGCTGCCGGCTCGCGCCATGGAGGATGTGTTCGACGACATGGCCCAGGTTTCGGGAGACAAGGCGCAGTGGATTTCCGTGAACACCAAGGCCATGAGCAATCAGCACACGCCCAAGACACCGTTTGAAAAGAAGGCCGCAGCGGAACTCTCCGCGGGGAAAGAGGAATACGAAGTGGTCGAAAATGGGGTGTATCAGCGGGCGGGGGTCATTCCGCTGCGGGGGATTTGCGTCAACTGCCATGACAAACATTTTTCCGGCCCCTCAAAGTCACCGAGGCTTGCCGGACTGGTGATTAGCATCCCTCTCAAAGTGGCGAAGAAGTGACGACAAACACTGCCGGGATGCGTCGCTCATTGTCCCTCGGCACGATGAATTCAAAAGCCGCGTAAGCCATGCTCCTGATGTCGGGCCTGTCTGCCTTCCTGGCCGGGGATGCGCCACGCATCGCGCTGGACCACGGCTTGAATTCGCAAGAGCGCTACGTCTGTGAGCGCAATTGAATGCTATGCCATGGCGAGCGTGGCAACGGGCTGGGGACGCCTTCCGGGTGCTTGCCACCGGGCTGAATGGCACGCCGATGGAAAGTCTTACGCAGACGCTGACCGTGGGAGACTCGCAGGTGCTTCTTTCCAAAGCACGCGCTCGACCCAGTCGCCGAAGCGCTCGGTGCCGGCGAGGCGCTCAGCTTTCCAGCGCGCGAAGAGCGGCTGCAGCTCGGTGATGATGTCGGGCTCCTTCACGAGATCGCGCCAGACTTTGTTCAAGCGCGTGCAGTCCGCATTGCCGCCGAGCCAGAGCTGGTAGCGGCCGGGGCCTTTGCCGGCGAAGCCGATCTCGGCCATGTACGGGCGCGCGCAGCCGTTCGGGCAGCCGGTCATGCGGATGATGATTTCCTCGTCGGCGAGGCCGAGTTCCGCGAGCGATTCCTCGATGCGTGTGAGCAGCGCGGGCAGATAGCGTTCGCTCTCGGCGAGGCCGAGGCCGCACGTGGGCATGGATGGGCAGGCCATGCTCGCGAGACGGATGGCGGTCGCCTGATTCTCGACCGGGATGCCGTGCTCGGCGAGCAGTGCGGTGATGGCGGCTTTGTCGGCGGGCCTGATGTTGGCGAGGATGAGATTCTGCGACGGAGTGAGGCGCACCTCGGTCTGGTACTTTTCCACGATGGCACGCAGCGCGGTTTTCTGACGGCAGCCGTCCTTGTCCTGGATGCGGCCCGTCTGCACGTAGAGTCCGAGGAAGAGCGAACCGTCGAGCGCCTGGCCCCATCCAAAGGTGTCTCCCTGCCCCGTGAACTTGAACGGCTTTGCGTCTGCGAGCTTGTGGCCGAGGCGCGCTTCGAGTTCGTCGCGGAACCACGCGGCACCTTTTTCTTCGAGGACGTACTTCAGCCGCGCGTGCTTGCGGTCGGTGCGATCGCCGAAGTCGCGATGCACGGTGAGCACGCCGCGTGAAACTTCGGTGAGCTGTTCGGGCGTGACGAATGCGATCACGTCCGCGATGCGCGGATACGTCTGCGTGAGGCCGTGCGTGCGGCCCTGGCCGCCGCCGACGGTGAGATTGTAGCCGATGATTTTTCCGCCCTCCTCGATGGCGATGTAGCCGAGGCAGTTCGTCAGCACGTCCACGTCGTTCACCGGCTGGAGCGCGAAGGCCGCCTTGAATTTCCGCGGCAGGTAGGTCTTGCCGTAAAGCGGGTCCACGAAGTCCTTGTTCACCGGGTCTTCGAGGTTGAGCTGCACGCCTTCGACCCAGATGGAATGATACGCCTTCGTCTTTGGCAGCAGCGCTTCGGAGACGCGCACGGCATCGGCGAGGAGTTGAGCGTGCTGCGCGCTCGCGACCGGGGCGGGCGGGCTCATCACGTTGCGGTTCACGTCGCCGCAGGCCGCGAGCGTGTCCATCATCGCCGCGTTGATGGTCTTCATCAGCGGCCCGAGGCCGGTCTTCACGACGCCGTGAAACTGGAAGCTCTGCCGCGAAGTGATGCGCAGCGTGTTGTTGCCAAACTTCGTCGCGAGATCGTCGTACACCACGTAGCCCTTCGGCGAAAGCACGCCGCCGGGGATGCGTCCGCGGATCATGAAGATGAATTTTTTCCCCGTCTTGCGCAGGTCGCGGTCATCCTGCTGGTAGATGCCGTGGAATTTCATGAACTGCTGGTCGTCCTCGGAAAACCGGTCCAGCGCCGGATCCGCGAGCGTCGCGGCGAGCGTGCCGGCGAGCGTCGGGATCGC
>Ga0315909_10002241_pt1 | contig 25026 bp, 35 predicted proteins | sample LakEriMetagenome_11_FD_203527 | JGI IMG/M metagenome (GOLD analysis project Ga0315909, IMG submission 203527) | Freshwater fungal communities from buoy surface, Lake Erie, Ohio, United States - Buoy 2 MA125 | ecosystem: Environmental > Aquatic > Freshwater > Lake | place: USA: Lake Erie, Ohio...
GCTTTTTTGGTAATGGAATAGAATCCTGTAGGTTGACAGTAGTATTCTTCTTTTGCTGGTAATTCAGTTTCCCCGTACACAAACCAAGAGCTAATAAAATTGAAAACATTATTAGTATCTCTACAAAAATCCAAAACTTCGCATAGAACCTTGAGATTGGTTTCAACATCTAAAGTAATATTTGTATGAACGTTATAGTTGTCAACGGTAGAGATAAAATAAACTATCTCATTAGTATTTGGTTTTCTTTCATCTCTTCGTTGGAGACTCACATTGTCAGAAAAAAGTCGGCAGAAATTTCCACCGACAAATCCTGTTCCACCATAAACAGAATACATTATATAACTGTCCACCTCGAAGGAATGAGGTCTTTAGTGGTTTTGTGTTGATTGTTTGGACCAAACCAAACATTGGGAGCAACAACATCATCAGAACCAGACAACCAGGCTCCCCACCAGCTAAAGGAACTATTTGCAATAATGTGCCCCTTACAAAGGGACATGAGACACATATCAACAGAATTAGGATTATTTTCGGCAATCATAAATCTGTCTGGAGCAAACAATTCTTGATTCTGACACCACTCGTTATCATCACTAAAAACAATAACAGTAGCATCACTCGGGAAATAAGAAAGTGCCTTCTCATAATACTTTACACTTAAAGCAGTATGATTGGGGTCTGTTGTATAGTCTGTCCTACGCACATGCAAGGAGATAGCATCTCCAACTTCATTCATCATGTGTTCACATGGGTCTTTGATATGAGACCTAAACGTAAAGTCTTCTCTAATACTTTGACTAATGTTTTGGAAATACTTTTCACTTTGAAAGAATCCCCACAGAGATACTTCATTGGGGCATTGCATGAAAAGAAGTTCATCAAACTCAAAGTGCCTTTCCTTCGCAATTGGAGCATGACCATTATCCAGATTTTTAATATTCCTTCTGGGTAGATGCGGTAGATCAAAAACTTCAAATAATTGATGCTCTAACCAAACATGACTAAATGCCGAAGGTGGGATTCCAAAATCGTATCCACGATTTGCAGAGATACCTCTAACAGCAGCATATTGGAACATTTGATTTCCAAGTCTCCCAAGTTGTCCCAGATGATTAAACGCTAGCATAATTTTGTCTCCTTTTTACATATGGTTGATTTTCATAATAACTCTTAATATTCTCAGAAGTTTGATTTCGCATCCATTCCCAAAGATTATTATTTTCTTTAAACTTAGGATTGTTCCACCCTGAGTTATGAGTTCTTCCATGCTCAAAGTGCCAAATAGGAGCATCTACTCTTCCAACTCTGTATCCCAGTGCGTTAAATCTAAAATAAAATTCACAGTCTTCAGCACCCCATGATAGGAATGCCTCATTCCACATAAATCCTTCAATGACTTTTTTACGATTATAAAACTGAGTCCACCCAATCGTAGATGCCTCAGTTCTACAATGAGGCATTATAACATCCATATTAAAATCACTACCCAAAAATTGGTCAAAAATATTCTCATAATTTAAAACTTGATATTGCCATACACCACATCCATATGGATATACAACATCACACTGATCATTTTTGATTAAATCATATGCAATACTATGACTAGAAACTGGATAGATTGCATCAACATCGTGACTAACAACAATCTCAGTATCAGACTCAATAATTAGGTCATTCAGATAACGAGTTTTATGGAATACATCCTCATTGTTTTGTTCAAAAATATGTCTGAGATTATCAGTAGAAACATATTTTTGAATTTCTGGCAAAGCGTGTTCGGAGAATACTGATTGATTATCAACTTCCTTAACAAGAACTTTAGCACCTGGGATATTTTTTAACAGGTAAGTAACAGAAGTGATAATGTTTCTTAACCTATCATTACTTTCAATTCTAGTTGGCATTATGTAAGTAACGTCATTCATTTCTTTCATCTCATACCTCCAATACAATCCAAGATTCTGGATACAAATCTTCCATATTATAATGCTCATAGAAGTTACCAAACCACTCTTTGGGAGCAATGATTGGTTGTGATGGATTTCCGATTAACCAGGCAGCCCACCAACTCATCGTACTATTAGCAATAATTCCCCCATTACAAAGAGACATCATACAAAGATCATAATATGGAATGAGTGCTTTCTGTCTCCCCTCAAGAGTATCACAAGTTTGTGGATATCTTTCAGAATATTCCGAAAGCATAAACCTATCTCCCTGGAAAAGTTCTTGCTCTTTACACCATCCAATATCATCAGAGAATACTAGAACAGGGCATTCATCATCAAAATAAGTAAGTGCCTTTTCGTAATATTCAATTGGACATACTGGGTGAGCAGCAGGATTAACTAAGTAGTCACCACGACGAACATGAATAAAAATAGGATTATCAATTTCATCGATAATTTCTTTACATGCATCTAGAACTTCAGATTTAAATGTAAAATCTTGACGTATGACATCAGTTATATTTGAAAAATACTTTTCAGTAGTAAAGTAATCATGAAGATTTACATCGTCTGGGCAACGATTAAAAAAGTCTTTATTAAAATCAAATCTACCAGTGACAACATTTTGACCACTTACCATTCCAAAATTATTTTCGGTTACACTGCTCATCTCAAAGCAATCAAACAGTCCATAATTAGAATCACCATAAGTATCTGGGCGGGGAATAACCCAATCAAATCCACGATTTGCGGCAATACCACGAAGACCTGCATATTGAAACATCTGATTTCCCAGACGCCCATTAGAACCTAAACGATTATAACCAATAGTCATTCTTTATCTCCAAAATAATTTAAGTAAATAAAATCTTCAAGGACTTCGTATTGCTTTACTCTTTCAAAATTATCTTTGATTGCATCCATCTTACTATAATAGATATCTTCCGATACATCAAATTCTTCAGTTAAATCAATAATACCATCCTTATTGAAGTACTTACCAATGTCAGGGGATCCCGTATAAACAGGAATCGTTCCTGTTGCAAAACAATCCATAATTTTTTCAGTGAAGTAGGATTTGTAAAAACCATTCTCAACTACAACCGAGAACATGTAATCACAAAGACCTTCTTCCTTACTAGCAATCTCATTAAACCCACGACCATAAAGATCTAACTGCTCACCAATCATCTCAACCCATTGAAGTCTCAATCTTTGACCTTCAGTCATAGATTTATTTGACGAAATCATTGAGATCATTTTCGTCTTTTCACATATCTTTGGTTCTTTAATCCAAAATCCCTGAGCTGGACACCACTTAAATTTAGGGTCTAGAGCAAGAAGTTCTTGATTATGAGTGAAGATTGTTTCAAAAGTATCCAGAAACTTATCTGGATTATTTTTAACCTGACTGACTATAGTTGGTTTAATATACATAGATTCCAAAATCCAAGCATACTTTTTCCCAGATACATTATCTCTAAAAGCAGTAGCAATAGTATCATCAATATAAAAAGTACAATCAAGTGAGTCATCCTTAACCCACTCAATATATTTGGATTCTTTACCATGAACGGAATATCCCTTGTTCCCGCCCGTCAGATGGGTAAATGTATCTCCCCGTAAATTAATCTTCTTTTTCATCTCAGATAAGCTTCTACAGATTTAATTAAACCATCATCATCAAATGAGATAATATCCAAAACACTCATAACAAATTCATCTTCTATTACACTGTCAGAATCATTTGGGTCAGAAATCTCAACTTCAATTTTAATCGCATACGATTTATCAGATTCATAATATTGAATTGGAGTGACCGATATCTGTGGGGATGAGTCAAAGATCTTTTTATTAACTTCTAAGACATCAGTTTTTCCACTAGCATTATTTTCCCAATCAATTAAAGTTACATCATTACTAAGCATCTTGGAAAGAGCGTCAACGTCTTTATTTGAAAATGCTTTAAAATAGTTTTCTAGTTTTTCTTTGTAGTCCATATTCATCTCATAAAATGTTCTCTAATAAATTTTTTAACCGGGCAAAAACGTTTATATGCAACCCGCTTCATACTAAAATACCCATCATTTCTCTTTTCTACAACTTGTTCTGGAAAAAGAAGTTGATTTCTTAGAGCACGATTAGACGGGTCATATGTTCCAAAATGAGCAGGAAACTCCCAAGGTTGTTTAGACATAAGTGCCATATAACCAGGGAAAATACTAATCATATCTTGATTATAATATGTTTCTGCACAAGAGTCAACATTTTCTTTAGCAAGTAACATTGACTCCTTCGTTATGGTTAGGCATTCCCAATTTGATGCCATTGGGGTTTCAATACCATATTGCTTATACAAATCTTTAGGATCCCATCTACCATAGGGTTGCTGAAGAGGAAACCCAATGATAGTTTTATCCATATCCTTTCCAGTATAAAGGTCATCCCAGTTTTCCGTATTATAAAACTGAACGTAATTGATTCCCTTTTCAAATTTAATTTTATCTACAAAATACTGGTTGGCAGACACTAAACAAAAATGGTCAAAAGATTCAATCTCTTCTACAGATAGTTCTTTAAGAATTTTATTGTATGCACCGAAAATAAAATCCGATTGATTAAGAGTACCGGGAACATGACGAACTCTGACTTTTGGATGAACAATATTTGGATGATTAACAATAAAATCACAGTCATCATGAAAATATTGTATATTCTCAAGCATATCTTCAAGGTCATCAACATCCTGATCTATTGAATGAGCAAAGATAATAAAACAACAACGACTCATAACTACTCCTTAATCATTAATAATTGTTCTATGGTGAGTTCATCAGATTCATCAAATGCTCTATCTTTTTGAACAAGCAATTGAACAGAAGAATGTTTATTCATTGAAAAATCATACTTTTGGCGAATCCTCTTAGACCATTCTACATCCTCACTTTCACCCCAAAGCAAATTTTCATCAAGTGGGAACTCAGTCATCACATCCTTTTTGCCGACCCAATAAGCACCAGAAAAATAAAGATACTTAGAAAGATGAGTCATGTCGTAGGGAAGTAGGCAACCTCTCTGACGAGTGACAATCCCATCAACAAAATTATCATTATGTGGCCAAATGCACCAGTCACGATAACGAGTTCCATCGGCATTCAACATACGATTCATACAAACTTTATAATCATCTCCATAATGAATCCATCCATTATACCAATCAGGATTATAGACAATATAATCGTGAGAGTAAACAACGTTTTCATATTTTGCGTTTTGGGTGATTAGATTTTTCTTCTTAGTAATCCATGCCTTTCGCTCATTTTCATTGAATGGAATTATTTTAGTTCTGTCCCTAGAAACAGAACTATTACCAATAACGATAATTTCATATTCTGGTATATTCAGTTGTTCTATACTGTTAATAACAAGATGAACACGTTCATCCATTGTTCCAGCTGTTACAATACCAAAAGTAAAGTTCATCTTATTTCCTGACAAAAATAAAATCTCCTTCGTAGGAATCGTGATATGATTCGTCAACTAATTCCAGACCATAACCACGTAGATAATTAATCACATCATCTTTATGTGATGCACCATGATAATATGGAATGTTCGAACATTCCACATAAATTGCCTTAACTGTTTTTAATAGGTCACCCATTCCAGTAAAGACATTAAATTCGCTTCCCTGAACATCCATCCATATTAAGTCAATGCTGGTTACATTATTCTCTGGACACCAATCAGATAATTGAACAACATCAACTGTAGTTTTGTGATTATCATTACCAGTTTTATGTAAAATCATAGGTTCTAGTAATGAAGACCCACCCATATTTTCGTAGGTCATGTAAAAATCAGACTTACCATTAAAATTAGAAACCGCTAATTTATTCGTAATGATATTAGCATTACCTTCGGTGCTGATTAAAACATTCTTATAGGACTCTTCATTTGGTTCAAAGGTATAAACAGTTACATCCTGTGGTAGTTTTTCAGTAAACTTTACACTTTCAATACCATTCAATGATCCAATATCAAAGATTGTTTTAATTTCACTTAGGTCAATAAACTCACTAGTCTTTTGCAAGAACTGTGAGACTACCATATCAATTCGGAATTGAATCCAGTCAGTATATCCATCAGGAAAATGTCTATCTCTTATATGGTTAAACTTTTTCATTTTGAATGATGATGCCTTAACGACTTGTTCAATTTCAGAATCACCTCTATTCCTAATATAGATTCCAAGATATGATTGCTCATGTAATAGTTTCAAATACTCACCATATCTTTCTTCCATCAATTCTTTAGTCAAGTCATCCTGTATGTGAATCTCATAAATGTTTTCATTTTCTATTCCCTGCACATACTGGTAGGGAACTTGAATGAGAACTTCTGATTTGCTTTTGGCAATACGATCCAAAACATCTACACTATCTTCAACAGTAAGATGTTCCAAAACGTCACCCATAATGATTAAATCATAATCATTAAAGTTATCAAACTCTACAACATTTTGATGATATACCTTTTTATATCTGTTCTTCAGATTATAGGTTTCAATATAAGGTTCAAATACTTCGATGCAATCGATGTTATCGTACCTATCCTTTAACATCTCCAAATTTAGACCTGCTCCTGCACCAACATCTAGAATTCTGGCAGAAGCGTCAAAGTTTTCGTAAATGTAATTTTTTACATATTTTTCAGTTTGCCTATCACTGACACCCATGATTCGTATTCCTCCTTAATTAAGTCAACAATTTACAATTTAAAGTCCCATACCATGTTTAATATCCACCGCAACTAGAGTAGATGTTTCCCCATGATTATCTTGCACCGCAAGTTTCGGATTGGCCAAATAATATCTTATTTCATATCTATTTAACACCTCTGCGGAAACCCCATCGGCAGTCCAGAGTAAATCCTTATTCACTTCTAGAATTAGTTCTGCACACCTTCTAGTCATATTAAAACAATGAAATTGAGCGACACTTCCGCTTGAAACTTCGATTAAATTTTCAGAAAAATAATTTCCTGCCGGTCCAGAAAAATCGTGCCCCAAGAAAAAAACTCCATAGTCACTAGGAAGTTGTGAATGATAATTTGGTAGATTTTCAATATTTTCAGAGAATACACAATCATCTTCAAGTATCAAAACATTATCCAAATCATCATCGATAATCTTTTTACAAAGATCTCTATGACTTAGAGCACATGCAAGTTGTGCTCTGGTAAGTCTAGACCCCAACTTTCGATATGATTCAACGTCAATGTCTCCACCATAAGTTCCATAAAAAAACTCATACTCACACCCACTAAGACGTTCCTTCATATTTTGAATTCGTTCTTCAAAATGTGGGGTAGTGATTACAAAGACCTTATTAAATACTTCGTTTAAAATTTTTAATTTAGTCATTATTATTGTCTGCTTAAAATATGCTTAAGAATATACTTTGTAAATCCAGTGTTAGCACGGAAATGAGAATTATCCCAAATCCATTCACCGACTGCAGAATTAGTTGTTTCAAATCCACAAGCATAATGCCCGATTGCACCTAAGACCCTTTCGGTGCCGAAGGTATCATTTTTATTTTCAGCTACAAGTAAATCGATACCAAATTCCTTCAATTTATCTTTACCCATTTTAGGTACATAGAAGCTATTTGTCAATACCCCATATGCCTGGTGTAATGGCCATGCTTTACCGTACAGGTTATAGAATACGTCCTCTCCGCATCCTGGACAAGGATCATCCACTAATCTATAACCACATAACGCAACCATTTTAACACCCTCTGAAGGGTCTCTCATCATATGCTCCCAGTCTTCTGCAATAATTTCAATTGAGTCCTGGAACATAAAGTATTCAGGTTCATCTGGATATGTATTGGTTGCATAATTAAAGGCACCAATCTCATATTTCAATTCAGTATTTTCAAACAAAGCATCATACTTTTCGGCAACTGGTTTTGATATTTGTGATTCTGATGTTTCAACACAAAGAATCTTATGATTTTCTTTTGAATATTTGCGAACTGAACCTAGAAACTGTTCTAGTGTATCAGGGCTTTCATGAGTACAAACAATAATCATTTATATAAAAATAGACGATGAATTTATATTATCTATAATATCTTTTTTAATCTCATTATTATATACTCCTGCATTCAAAACAACAACAGGATTACAAATATCCTTCAAAATTTTAGGAGACTTAACGAATAAATCACTCCCATAGAGTCTTTTATCGTGCTTACCAATATCATTATCTAAAATAAATTTAATTTTAGATTGATTCAATCCAAAAGATAATAAATTTTGTGCAAATATGTGAGCGCCAAAAAGATAAACATTATCTTTATCTTCGATTTCTGAGTTTATTTTGGATACTAAATTTTGGTAGTAATTAATATAATTTATGTACTGTGTCTTATTCTTAAGATATAAACTAGAATCAATATTTTTTTGATTTATAGATTCGGTTTTAATTACAGCATAAAAAATACTATGGTCTTCCATAAAATATTCTTTATCAATAATTTCAAATCCATATTTACTCAATATAAATTCAATATAAGGTTCTGTTACAAAAAAAGTATGCTCAAAATTTAAACAGTTACTATACTTTCTATCTAACATTATATCCATATTAGGAATAGAAAATATCATCTTTTTATTATTAGATAACATTGATGATATTTTTTCCATAAATTTGAGTGGATCATAAAGATGCTCAAATAAATGACTATGAATTAGTACATCATAATCTCCCTCATATTCGAAGTCTTCATCAAAAATATCCTCTATAAAAGTGGCATTACAATTATCAATAGGATTTGGATTTGCATCTACAATAACCCAAGGAACTACATCTAATTTCGAATACTTATTATTCAGAATTCCATGAGACCCTCCAATTTCAAAGACGGACTTAGGTTTAAATTTATGCAAGAAATTAGCAAACGATGTATGGTGTTGATTCCAAAGTTTACCAATTGAACCAGCACCATGAGTTTGTGGATATAAAACATCAAATGGTAATAAATTTTTTAACTGTATAAGTCCAGAACTTTTGCTAATATACCAGTCCATATCGAAAAATATATCCGAAGATAATTCTTGACTAGTACATCCCATAAAAACTGGGTAGTTTTTAAATGAATACAAAAACTCCAAATCGTTTGTATCATTTAAAATGCATTTATCCCTACTGATGACTTCCATTAATCTTCTATAATTTTATCAAAGATATCTACCAAATAATCTATTGTAAACAAATACTCGTTACTACAATAATTTTCCTTTATATAGTCCATGTATAAGTCATCATCATTGTCAATTTCAATTATTCTTTCAACTGCCTTCTCATTACTACCATAATCATTCCAATTAACAAAACTCTTAGTATTAAAATCTTTATGAATATCAGGATTACCCCAGTAAATTGGTACACTAAGAGCAATCATTGGTTCATAAATTTTTTCAGTAGTATATCCAATATTATCATTATAAGTCATTGTATTTTCAAACGCCATAGTAAATTTATAATTTCTTATTACTTTACATTTACATATTGACCCCTCAATCGTTGCAGATTCTCCAGGAACACATGGAGCATTATTCAAATGCATACCCATAGAATCTACCTTTTTATACTGACTTAATAGATTAAAGAAATTAGTCCTCTCACTCTGAGGTCCTCCAGGTCCTCTGGAAACATATGCACAAAAATTCGTCTTACGTTGTAGGATATTAGAATCCACAGACAACTTTTTACGGATTATTTCATCATACGAACTTATAAAGTTCAATTTATAATATTCATATGCAAAAAATAAGAAAAGAGGAAATCTAAAGTACCTTGGATCGTCAACATAAAATGATGTTAGTGCATAATCATTAACACCAATATTGTAAAATGGTTCGCCACTAAAGTAAACAGTTTTAGCATTCTGATATCTATTATCATAAAAACCAGTAACTACCAAATCTGGATCATCTGGAGTAATTTCTATATCATACTTTTTAGATAATGCATATGTAAACACATTGTCATAGCAATCAAATGTTCCCCACCATCCAGGAAACCAAACTTTTAATTTTTTCATTTTAATTTACCAACATAATCACTACATACACCATAACAATTAAATGCCTTCAAATCACTAAAGACTTCTACTGGCATATTCCATTCAGGCATAACAATTACAGATCTTGGTGTATATGATTTTCCAGGAAAAGTCCAAATATAATTTTTACTAGTTAATGTGTAGTCATCTTCTTGGTGCCAGAAATAATTGAACCCACTAGTGCCAGAAGAAAACTCATAAAAAGATTCAATGTTCTTACAATGAATCCAAAGAAAATCTTTGTATTTTGACAACCAAAACCAATCAATAACATACTGTGGGTCATCGTGCCCAAGATATAATTTTTTATCAAAAGTATCATACCGAATATCAATTTCAACATCAAATCCCTCCAACATTGCCTTCTCAATGTATTCGGGTTTATTCTCCTCTAATGGATTTGATCCATTAATATTTCCCCTGTGTGCAATCAGTTTCATCCTTTATAGTGCTCCAAGAAATAATTCAAATCTTCAGGAGTTCCAATTCCCCACATTTTTTCAATATCCTTAATACGTATCTTCCTACCATCTTCGATAGCTTCATTAAAGACTGGGCAAACATAAAACTCGTTATTTACACGAATATTCTTCTCAATCATTTGCTCAGCATATTTCACATAATCCGAACCTTTTTTCCAAAAATAAACTCCAACAGTTGCATTATCACTAATTGGTTTCTTTTCAGCAACCTCAGAAACAAATCCATCTTCACCGACCTTAGCATAAGACCATTTAGGATGAGTTGATTTGAATGTTAGAATGCCACCATCAATACCATCAGCATTAAATGCGTACAGGCATTCATTACTATTCCACTCCACAAACTGGTCAGAGTTTGCCATTACCAGTGGACAATCATTATCAATGAATTGTTTAGCAAGCAACGTTGTACAAGCAGCACCTTCCGTTATCCCATCAACCTGAACAATATTACAATTAGGTGCAATGAGATTTAATAGATACTGAAGACTGTACTTTTCATAGTGTTCCTTCTGAACAATGAATGTATAGTTTGCCTCAATATTCAAGTTCTCAACAACCACCTGAATCATTGGTTTCCCATTAACTTCAATCAATGGTTTGGGAAATGTATATCCAGCATTTGCAAAACGAGTTCCTGCACCTGCCATAGGAATTAAAACATTCATCTTTTCTGATTTCCAAGGAATATGACTTACTGTTTCTTGGGAAAGAATTTTAATTGCCTCATTAATTTTTTCCTGAGTCATATGATCTCTATTTTCAATCGGAATTAAATGTGCCTTACTATCCAAAGCTCCCTGCCTTCCAATGTGACTATCTTCATAAATTACAGTGTGCTTAGGGAGAGCATTGCAAGCAGTCATACACTTCCAATACATTTCTGGAAATGGTTTGTTGCGAACAACGTCTTCATTGCTCACATAATAATCGACAAATTCTAATACTCCTAATCTTAATAAAACTAATTTAACAGTATTTCTAATACTATTACTAGCAACAGCAATCTGATATCCCTTAGTTTTAAGTTGCTGAAAGTAGTACATCAGTTCATGATCGTGCTCCAATCTGGAAAAGATTTCAAGAGTTGCTTTTTGCTTGTCTTCCCAGATTTGTTGGTGCTTATCTACAGGAAGATTCTTCCTCTCAGTAAGCATAGTGAGCTTTCTGGAAGTAGGAAGACCATCATAAAGACTTAGATGCTCATCTCTTGTGATAACGTACTTTCTATCTACATTCGACAAAGCACGATTAAGTGCTTCATAGTGCATATCTCGACTGTCAATTAAAACACCATCAAGATCAAAAATGACTAACTTATTCATATAAAAATTTTGAAATAGTTTCCTTCGTAATATTAGAAGAATTTAATACTTTATCGTCAATTAAAAGATCATAATGAATTTTACCCATTACAAGTTGGTCATATTTTAATCCCCAACCATCCAATTGTTGAGTAGTTTTGGAATACAACTCACTGTAAATAAGTGCAACGTTTCCTTTATACTGAGACATTCCCCTTGCAGTATATATGATGATTTTATTACCGTCCTCGTACAGGGAATTGATTAATTCAATTACATGATCATCGGGTTCGCAATAATCATATTTGTCCGGACCCAAATGCTCATATCCCTTAGGTCTATAACAAATGACATCATCAAGATCAAACGCTATAATTTTTAGTTTGTTCATTCAGTAACTTTAATTGGGAAGTAATTTTTTTTTGAATTTTCTTATCAGCATTTGGAAAATGGACTTTTATTTTCTCTAGGAATTGATTATCGGAGAGAACATAATGGCAACAAGTCATAATTAACTGCTCCTTTGATGTCCTATCAATATTCTTAATCCATTTTTTCCACTTACCTGAATTATAACATATCTGATACAACTGTTCAAATAATTGTGTATCTTGTTTGCAAGACTCCAAATAAAATTCAGATTCTATTTGCCCATACTCTGGCGCAATATTAATGGCATCTAATCCTGCCTGGAATCTCATTTCAACATCAAAAGATTCGGTTAGATAATCTCCATTATGCTCTTTACTCATTATTCCAAAGTTTTTGGTAATCTCAACAAATTTTTCCAATCTTTTATTGTTAAAGTTACCTATATTTGTTCTGGTAGATAAATCTAATCCAGTTCCAGATTGAACTACCGCATATTTAATTTTATTAAATTGCTCCACTCGTAATCTAATTTTTAGATACCCAAGCATCCAATTCAAATGCTCAGGTTCATATTTAAATATTGCTTCCTCAGTTCCAATCTCATACATCACATCTGGATTAATATTGAAATATTTTTCAATAATATTACCAGTTTTCTCTGCTGCTTGATAAATTGTTTCAGAAACTCTAAAAGGATCAATATGAATTAAATCAAAATATTGCATGTCACAATTAAAAGATTCATGCCCATCATCACTTAATTGCCCTTGTCCCGCACCACCATGATCTCTACATAGAAGGATTTTGGAATTTTTACCCTTAACATACTCCGAAAAAGTTTCAGTATTCCACCCATTAACATACCCCCCAGAAAAGTCAACCTGTCTTCTGGAGGGAATGAATCCAATGGAATGTTTTTGACCGTGTTTAATCACACAATCAACAACATTTTTACTCATTGGGCCAATATAGTATTTGGGAAAATTCATAAAATCTTAACAATTTTTCTATCAGTTGGATTTTCATTATCATAAAATGGAATAAACTCCCACTCCAACCTATTTTCTATTACATACTCATAAAAAGCTTTCTGTTCACAATCCCCATACTTGGTCATTTCATGCCCATGATAAAACCATTCATCAAAAACAATAATTGTTCCTCTTTTAATATATGGGTGCAAATTATCAAAAATTGTTTTTGTTGAAGAATATAAGTCACAATCAAGATGAAGAAGTCCAATAGTGTCTGCTTCCTTCAAGTATTCTGGAATTGTATCTTCAAACCATCCTTTAAAAAATTTGACATTTTCAATATTTGGAATAGAACCACCTCTGTTAAAATGACCTTTCATGCACACAGTATTTTCCCAATCTTCTGGTAATCCTTCGAATGAATCAAAACCAAAAACTTGATAAGACTCATCAAGTGCTTGTCTAATTTCATTAATAGTTTTTCCCTCAAATACGCCGAATTCCAATACGTGTTTATAGTTAGGATGAATAAAAGTAGATGCGTACTGAACACTATTCATTTAATTACTCCTGAGATTAATAAACAGATTGTACTTACCAAAATAATACAAAAACATATCAAGGGGATGTTCATGAAGTGGAGACATGTTTATCCAAATCAAAGATGTTAAAATTTCTATTGTTTTATACGAAATTTGATTTGCATTACAAAATGCTCTTAGAAGTTCCTGGCATTCTAATAAAGATTTTTTAACAAGAACATCACAACGTATTCCACTGGTAAAATCAATCGAATACTGATTATTTGCCAAAATCTCATGATTGAGAATAAGATTATGATTCAACTTTGCCAAATCATATCTCATATCCCCAGCATCTATGCTACCATTAAAATCTTGTCTCCAATCAATTAAAGTAAATTTATTATCAGTAATAAGAATATTATCTAAAATAAAGTCTCCATGAAATCCACTCGGGAACGTTCCTATAATGGATTGAAAGTCTATCTGCCCTATAAGTTCACTAATAGATGGAATATGCATACCATTAATGTAGTCATCGCCATCAACTATATTATATTTTTCTAAAAATTTTTCAATCCTTAGAATTGTTTTATCTTTATAAAAAGAAAGGGCATTATCATCATATGAAGAATCTTCTTTAGGAATCCATAAATTTTGCGCTGACCAATTCAATAAATTAGCAAACTTATTCAAATCAACTACATCAGCAAGAAGATCTCCTTCAACATAACTATACTTATAAAAGTTTTCAGAACTCCCCAATAGAACAGGAACTAATCCTTGAAGATTTTGAGTTCTTAAAACTCTATCATAGCATACTTTTTTATTATAGAAAAACTTAATTACAAACTCATCGAACATAAAAATGTTCTCATCTTCTTTATCGAGAACATGAATTGTTCCTTTAATCTTTGAGCGAGTTACTTTAAGAGAATCAATATTTCCGATATCATACCACTCATCAATTGCCACAACAGAAAAATCATTCATCTTTCTAATAACGTGACAATCACTTAAATCACTGACATTTACAGTTTTGAGAGTGCTTCTACAAGCATCCCAAAATACTGCATACTGCTCAATACCAGAAACACCCACATAAACAAAATCAAAATTTTGTTCACCCTTTTCATTGATTGCCGCGATTTTTCCATTGACACAATTAATTGTTCTATAGGACTGACTATTATCACCCTTACCACCAATAGACCAATTCGTAGAAAAATCTATGCCAGAAATATAATTTTTAGGTAAGATAGTATCACAAGCATGAAAAATAAAAGGGCACTGCAAATACTCTTCACACAGAGAAATGGAGTAGAGTAGGCTACTACCCTCCCCCATATAATTATCAACTTCAACAAACTGAATTGCACGATCAGAATGTGCAAGTGTTAGATATTGTTTTACATGAGTCCCATAATGCCCCAGAGTTACAACAAACTCAACATCCCCAGGATAACTTTCAATAATGTGGGAAATAACAGGTTTATTTCCTACCCTAACCAAACTTTTATTTGTAAACTTAGTCAGATTACCAAGTCTAGATCCAAGACCACTTGTGGTAAGTAATACTTTATACTCTGCCATACTTATCCTCCAATCTTACAATATCATCTTCACCAAAGTATTCACCTAACTGAACCTCAACAAAAATCAATTCATCATCACCAATGTTAGTAATCTGATGCGCTGCTTGCACTGGAATTTTAATGATGTCTCCAACATGATGCTGCATAATAACATCATCAATTTTTACCTCAGCAGTTCCCTTTACAACTATCCAGATTTCACTTCTTTTAAAATGATATTGATAACTGGGGGATTCACCAGGATTAATAACTATTTTTTTAACTTTGGTATAACTTTCATCAAGAAGATTGGTATAAGAACCCCAAGGTTTTAAGACAGTTTCATCCATTTGATTTGTACCATTCGTAAGTTTTTTCAATACCTTCACAAAGACTAATTTTTGGTTCCCATCCAAGTGATTTAATTTTATCGACGTTTAAAACTTTTCTTGGAGTTCCATTTGGTTTTGTCGTGTCCCAATTAATATCACGGGTATACCCAACTATATTGGCAATAGTTTCTGCCAATTCTTTAATAGTTACATCCTCCCCAGTACCAACATTAATATGGTCTGATTCATTATATTGTTGCATACAAACATAGCAGGCTTCTGCAAGGTCATCAACGTGAAGAAACTCTCTCATTGCAGAACCATCACCCCACAATTTAACTTCATAGTATTCACTATGGGATAATGCAGCATGAAACTTCGCAATCATCGCTGGAAGGACGTGTGAGGTCTCTAAATTAAAATTATCATTAATACCATAAAGGTTTGTGGGCATCAATGAGATGGCATTAAACCCGTACTGCTGACGATATGCCTGACACATCATGATACCAGCAATCTTGGCAATTGCATAGGCATCATTTGTTGGTTCTAGAGCACCAGTCATCAACTGGTCTTCAGTGATTGGTTGAGTAGCAAACTTAGGGTAGATGCAGGAAGAACCAAGAAACAGAAGTTTCTTTACTCCAAAATTATAGGATTGTTGGATAAGATTAGTTTGAATTTGGAGATTCTCAGTCAAAAAATCTGCCTTATAATTACTATTCGCCATAATGCCACCAACCTTAGCAGCAGCAACAAAAACATATTCGGGTTCTTCGGAACAAAAATATCTTTCCGTCTCATCTTGATTTGTAAAATCTACATCATCACGAGTTCCTTTGATGATGTTAGTATATCCTTTAATTTCAAGATTTCTGACAATTGCAGATCCAACCATCCCGTTGGCACCAGCAACTAATACTCTAGAATCACTGTCCATTGATACACATATCCTCAACTAATTGTTTAAAAGAAGTTTTAGGTTCCCAACCTAATTGCTTCTTTGCCTTGGAGGCATCACCCAATAAAGTTTCCACTTCAGCAGGTCGAAAATATTTAGCATTGACTTTAACAATCGTTCTACCAGTGTATTTGTCAATTCCCCTTTCTTCAATACCTTCACCTTCCCATATAATTTTCATACCAAAGTAAGGTGCTGCTTCTTCCACAAATTCCCTAACTGAATATTGCTTACCTGTAGCAATCACATAATCATCTGCTTCATCTTGTTGAAGCATCAACCACATTGCTTCTACAAAGTCCTTGGCGTGTCCCCAGTCACGTTTTGCATTCAAATTACCAAGTTGCAGAACGTCTTGCAATCCACAAGAAATATGCGAAAGTCCACGAACAATTTTGCGAGTAACGAAGGTCTCACCACGACGAGGAGATTCGTGATTAAAAAGAATCCCCGTGCAAGCATACATGTCATATGATTCACGATAATTCTTTGTAATCCAATAACCATAAATCTTTGCTACACCATAAGGAGAGCGGGGATAGAAAGGAGTAGTTTCACTCTGGGGAGTTTCCTGAACAAGACCATACAACTCACTGGTAGACGCCTGATAGATGCGTACATGCCCCTCCATGCCCAGGAGACGCACAGCCTCAAGAATACGGAGGGTTCCCACACCATCGACATCAGCAGTGTATTCAGGCATCTCAAAGGATACCTTTACGTGACTCTGAGCACCGAGATTATAAATTTCATCTGGTTGAACCAATTGAATGACTCTCACTACATTTGTGGAATCCGTCAGGTCACCATAATGTAATTTAATTTGGTCATAAATGTGATCAATTCTTTGTGTATTGATTTGAGAGGCACGACGAATAATGCCATGAACTTCATATCCCTTTTCTAGGAGAAGTTCAGCAAGATAAGATCCGTCTTGACCCGTGATACCTGTGATTAGTGCTCTTTTCATAAAATTTTCTCAACAAATTGATTTACAATTTCTATCTCCTTTTCAAGTCCATTATTCATACCAATATTAAATTCTGGATTGAATCCAAACACTGTATTATACATTGGATGAACACAGAATCCATTATCAATGTAATAACACTTTTTATTATGAGCGTTTTTGTATTCACTCAAAGGAACTTCATCAAACCCATCATTTGGAAGTTGTAAGATTTTTCTCCAATCTGAAGTTTTAAAGGCAAAGATATTGTTAGTGAAATATGGTCTATTAAATTCTTTCAGTGAATATTCATTCTTTGCCAAGAACTTATCCATGTTATTCAGAACATATTCACTCAAAAGAAGTTGTGCTTCTACAGAAATACGAACAGGATGAATCCCACGATAATAGTGATTAATATTAGATACTCCATTATAATATTCCTCAGGATTCCATTCGTTTGCCTCAAGAGTATATTTGTTCAATGATGTATAATCAACTCCCCAAAGATTATTGGGCATTAAACGATTTAAAAATAATTCATGCAATTTATTTTTAACTTTCTCATCATCAATAAATGAATTGATAAATTCATCTACTAGAGGAATATTGGTGGAAACCAGGGGAGATAATAATAGAACGTCTGGGTCATCTAAAATATGAATATTTTCAATAAAATAATCCCAAACATGATTACTCATAAAGCAATCTTCATCCAACTTTATTGAATATGGATTTTCATCCTTACTAGCCAACTTTGCCTTGGCAAGATAATTTCCATTGTAAGGGAAGATAATAACCTGAGCAGCAATATCAGGATCAAGATAGTCTAACCAAGGTTCATCATTTGTAGCTAGGATATTAACTTTAATTTTTTTCTTATTTTCTGGTTTAATATTATTCAGAAAATGTGATGTTAAACGCCAATACTCAATTGGTCTGGCATGAGGTAAGTAATCAATTGTTATCATGTCTTTCGCAATACCAAGCAATAGTTTTATCTAATCCTTTATCTATATCAAATCTAGGAGACCATTTTAATTCGTGTCGAATTTTAGTAATATCAGTAGAATATCGGCGGTCGTGTCCAGGTCTGTCTTCTACATATTCTATCATATTTTCTTTCATATTCATACGGTCTAGAATCATCCGTATTAAATCAATATTCTTAATTTCAAATTCTCCACCAATATTATATTTTTGACCAATTCTCCCACGGTGCAAAATGTCAACTAGTGCTTCACAATGATCCTGAACATATAACCAATCACGAATCTGCTTACCATCACCATAAACAGGAACTTTTTTTCCAGATAATAAATTGGTAATTGCCTTGGCAATCATCTTTTCAGTATGCTGCCTAGGTCCATAATTATTTGAACAATTTGTAATTATGACTGGAAGTTGATAAGTATTGTGGTATGCCATTACAAAATGTTCACTCGATGCCTTGGAAGCGGAGTAAGGATTTCTAGGATCATAATTTGATTTTTCAGTAAAGTACCCATCATCAACAGATCCATAAACCTCATCAGTAGAGATATGAATGAATTTTTCTACTTGATACTTAACTGCTAGGTTCAAAAGATTAACTGTTCCAATGATATTACTGCTGATAAAATTTGAACAATCTTTAATAGAATTATCAACATGACTCTCTGCAGCAAGATGAAAAACTACAGATGGTTTGTACTTCTTAAAGATATACTCACAATTATGTTCATCAACAATATCTGTAGTGTAAAATCTTACAGAATCTGGAATATTGTGCCAATCCGCAGCATAGGTTAATTTATCAATACAAATAATCTCATCATCGAAAGATTCATCCAAATGATGGAGTAAATTACTTCCAATAAATCCAGCGCCGCCTGTAACTAGTATGCTCATTTTTGACCGTATTTTTCTAAAAGTTCTGGTGCATATTGCTTAATATCAGTAATATTTTTCTCTTCCCGTTTTGCTTTCTCTAGGTCATAAACTCTGTTTCTAAGTTCTGTGGTAGAGAATTGATGTCTTCTTAGGTGATAATGAATTTCAATATCATTATCAATGCAGTATTGCTTTCCAGTAAAATCAATATCCTTATACTCTTCACTTAGAAATCTAACGTGAAAAGTTTGAGTCTTAATTAAATTAAGAAGGTCTGCTTCCGTGTCATAAACAAGAATCTCATCCACATATTTACATGCCTGCACCTGAACATATCTTTCATAAATGGATTGAACTGGTTTATTTTTTAATCCAGGTCTATCAATAGTTGGATCGACTTGAAGTGCCACCTTTAAGTAATCACACATTTCCTTCTCCATTTTGAGCATAGTAACGTGCCCAGCATGAAAAAGATCAAAGCAACTACAATTAAATCCTATTTTCATATAAAAAACTACTTTCTACTATTATACAAAAAAAGAGAGGTTTATGCAACCTCTCTGGATTCCGTTTAGGTATGCAGGCTCGCCACCAATTTTTTACTGGAAATTGGAAACCAGGCGGGAGAGAGTCCCATCCGCACCACTTGCTTTTTGGGAAAGCAAGAAACCTAATTAGGGTCATATTTGACTCCACCAGTGCTTTTAGAGTCTCTCCGTGACTGAGGGGGGGTTCCCGACCAGTGCTGTTATAGACCATCCGTGTCTTCATCATCATCCTTAATGTAACAAGGAACTCTATCAGGATCCAACCATTTGGCATAATTAAAGTCTTCCATAGCAGTCAAACACTGCATTTGATTATCAAACAAATAGATGTCGTTCCATCGTTTTGTATAGAAATCTTTTTTCTGGAGACGATAATCGGGTTTACCATTGAGTTCAATAATACCCCTTTCCACAAATCGATAGTTTTCTTTTTCAAGAAGAACTTTAGGTTGAATCATCATACTTCAACAGTTTCTAGATCTTGGGCAACGTATTCCATAAGAATTTCGTAATCATCAAGGGGGTCACCTGAAAATACAACCCCTTCATTTTCATAGAAGCGGCGAACCTTTTTATAAAGTTTCGGATTCTTTACATCAAGGTAGAATTCCCCGTTAGCAGCAAGACGAAGAGTGCTAACATCTTTCTTAAACTTTTGAATCAGAGACATTGTTTTGCGTTGTTTGCCTTAGTATTATAAGGGTTGGAAAGTTTTCTGTCAAGTGTACCAGTTTCGGAACTGGTAATCCGAGTTGAGGGATTCGAACCCCCGACCCTCTGCTCCCAAAGCAGATGCGCTACCAAACTGCGCTAAACCCGGTTGTATGTGTGTATTATACCAAGAACTGGTGCTCCTGTCAAGAAAAAAATGACTTATAAAATACTACGCAATTATTTAACAAAGTTTCAACGGTGCTCCCCACTTCCAACATATAAGATGAACATCACAATCATCATTGCAAAAACTCCCTGAATAACTTGATATGTCATTATCCTCTATTTTAAATTATTAACTACAGATAAAAGCCCGTGAGCATAAAAGAATAACAATACGGCACCAATAGAAGCACTAATGACTGATGCTGTTTTATTATGCTTATCCATCGCCTTTGCAATGGACTGGTCAATCATTTGTTGAACTTCGTCTTTATCCATTTTGTAAGAAGTCATAATACTTGTTTCTAATCTCTACATCTACATCATCAAGACTTGCCAATGGAGGAATCCATTCTTCATTAATAAGTTTATCAGCAAATCTATAAACATTCGTATCAAGAATTATTTTTAATCTTGTAAAAGAACTTAAAATAAACGCTCTCTTTTGAAAGTGTTCGTCTTTGATTCTCATTTTTCGCTATTAAGAAACTTTGCTAATGGATCTCTTTTTGTTTTAACTATTTCACATGCTCTAGTGTAAAACATATTATTAGTGTTACCAGACTTCTCAAAAGTCTGCTTGATCTTCACCCAGTTGTCGTAGGTGTGCTGATCCATAGAGTTTTAAGTTGAATAATACTAATTATGATAATCAGTATTTTCAAGTTGTCAACTTTGTGTTGATTTCCAAAAAAATGTTTTAAATATTTTTTAACGTATTTCAAAGTTTAATTTTTTAACTTTACGCTGCCTTCTTGCTTCTTGCCATGCAATATCTTCATTACTTAGAATGCTCGTTTTATTTTTATTATTTACGGCATTTAACATTACAACCTTCGATAAGTCATCTGCAGAGATAACTCCACCACGAATTGTTGCCATGTTTGGGCAACCGCAACAAACAGTTTTACTAGAATGCCCCTCTAATTCATTATTACATGAACGGCATCTGATTTTTAAATTTTCCATCTTTAAGAATAATAACTTACTTTTCCGTAAATGAACGAAGCATCCAAACAAACTTACCGTGAGATTCCATCAAATCTTGTACTAAATTTGCAGTTGCATATGATTTCTGTGATTCAGCTTCCTCAGAGACCTCTGAGAGGAGTTCTATGAAACTTTTATTATCATCATGAAGTTGTTTAACCATTCCAATAGCATCGATATCCTGGGCGCTATTTGATGCCTGTTCCACTCTTGAAACTTCGGTGGTTCTGGAAAGAGTGCTGATTGGTTTGATATTCAAGTATCTCATGTGTTCAGAGATACGATCTACCTCACCAAACATGGTTTCATATTGCTCACCAAAAAGAGTATGAAGTTGCTGGAAATCTTCCCCAACAACGTGCCAATGGTAAACCCAAGTTTTATGAAATAGAACAAATAGTGATGCCTGAGCATCACTAACAAGTTTGTATAATTTTTCCATTATACCGCAATACTTTCAAGTATTTATAAAATGGGCGAAGAGGGATTCGAACCCCCGACATCCTCCGTGTAAAGGAGACGCTACTACCGCTGAGCTATTCGCCCTAAAAATTAGGATTGACTTAACATATACTCTACAGTGTTTGCCACATCATTCATAGCATCACGTAGATTTTCACTTTGACCAGATTCTTGTTTAATTATGGGACGGTGATCATCGGTTAAAGTCCAACGCCACTGATTCATATTATTACAATACCAGAGGTTGATTTTCATTTTATTTTTAATAATACAATAGAAGGGGGATTTTGTCAATCCCCCATATCTATATCAGTTTCCGATACGCTTCACAGCAAGTCTTGATTTGTTAAGAATGCTTCCTGCGAGAGGAACATAACCCAGATCATCGGCAATCATTTGTGCCTTTGCACTCAGGGCATAGTTGAGTGCCTTCTGAATATCATCTGCCTTGGCACCATTACCACTCTTATAGGCAAGAATCCAAGTCAAAGTAGAGATAGGATAAGCACCAGCAGCAGAAGGATTAGGATTTTCTCCTGCAAGGTTACCATCAAGAGTAATACTGTTCAGGGCAATAGCACCAGATTTGGCAGTAGGGAGAACAAACTGCCCTGCCTTGTTTTGAACTGCTGCTGCTTGCAGTTTGTTTGCTTTTACAAATCCAGTATTCACATAACCAATTGCGCCTGCAGTTTGACGAATGTTTCCAGCAACACCTTCGTTGCCTTTACCACCGACACCAACAGGCCACTTGACGGACTTACCAACACCAACAGTCCATCCCCCAAAGGCATCCAGAGAGTTAGTGAAAGCAAAGGTGGTTCCAGAACCGTCAGAACGATGAACAACATTCATCTTACCAGCAGCACACCCAACTTGCTTCCAGTCCTTAATGCGACCGGAAAAAATATCCACAGTCTGCTTCTGGGTGAGTTTCAGAGAGCATCCGGGCTTGTTATAGGCAATCGCAATCGTTCCACCCACCATAGGAATCTGAACGACGCCACGCTTCACTTTAGCCGCCTCTTTTGACGAAATAGGTTCATCAGAGGCACCAAAATCGACAGTTCCTGCGACAAATTGACGGACACCGGCACCAGAACCAACACTAGCATAATTTACACGAGTATCAGAGACCTTACTATAATCACTAAAAACCCTACTATAAAATGGGAATGGAAAAGTTGCTCCTGCTCCATTCAAGGTTGTTCCAGCATAGGAAAGAACGGGAACAGAAATGAGAGCAACTCCACTCATTCCTACAAAAATTTGTTTTAGTTTCATAAATTTTTTGGTAATGTTTTATAAAAAATTACATCTTAATTATATCACTATGGGGGGCACCCTTACAACTAAGGGAAGGTTAAGAAACTCTTACTCTATTTTCTCTGGAAGAAGGGAACCCATATCTTCTTTGTAGTCCAATCAACTTATTGAAGTGATGTACTCCTAACTCTGGATGGTCTAAATCCATCCACTTTGATTGTGCTGATTTTAGAGCAGCATTTTTTTGATGATTTGGATTTTCTTTTATATACTTACCAAGTGTTTCATTAAAATGGTTTGGATTTTTTTCAAAACATTTTTTAGCAGAAACACTTTGATGTTCTGGATTTTCCTTTAAATATTTTCCTAATGATTTTTCAAAGTGATTTGGATTTTTAATATAAAGTAATTTACCAGATTTACTCTGGTGGTCTGGATTTTGTTTTAAATATTTTTTAAGTGCTTCTGGACCAGGATTACCATTTTCTTCTACCCATTTTTTTAAGAATACTCCACTCTTTTCACGCAATATTTTTAAAGAACGGACACCACCGCAACTTTCATTTAAGCACCATTCATTATTCAATACTGGTCTAATCAATCTATCTTCAACTAAATTTGCTTGTAAATATCCTTTATCACTAAACTCAAAAAATTCTAATATTTGTTTCTTTGGAGTATAAAGTTCCCAACACCACTTATTTGTCTTTGGAGAACCCCAATACTCTTCATTAGATACTTTTTCTTTATGAACCCCATAATAGTAATATGGGACTTCCTCAAAGGTAATTTTGTAAGTATATACTCTTGGACTTTGTGAAGTCATAGTTCTACACTGTTGTGGTTCGCAATACTATTTATACAAGAAAAGGAGCATTTCTGCTCCCTCTCTACCTGATAGATGCGAACCACACAGGCACTTTTATTTATCAACCAATAATACTCTCTCTCCACTCTTCACTCATATTCACCATAATACGTTCTGCTGCTTCTGGTGTTTCGGCATATCCTTCATCTAAAAGGTGCGAAAGGATGATATCGTAGTAATCATAACTATCATGAATACCTTGTCTATCACTTCTTCTTAGACGATTTCCAAATGCTTTTTTCTTTGTTTCGCCTTTCTTTTTGTTTGCTGCAGACTTTGCTTGTGATTTTTCTGGATCGTGAAAAGCACTAACAGCAAATTGTGTGCTTGCTCTTTTTTGTAATTTTTCACCCTCTGGAGTATTACTTGGTTTTACACCAGAATATATACTACCCCTAGTAGCAGTTTTTTTTGATTTATTTAGTAATTGGTGTCCTCTATCTCTTGCTTTATCTCCAAGTTCTTTATACCCTTCATCATAAACTTCCTTATATGCTTCTTGAAGACTACGAAATTCTTGTGCGTCCATTTTACAAATACTTTTTAGTTATTTATAATTTAGGCACCTGCACCATTCAGAGT
>Ga0315909_10002242_pt1 | contig 25022 bp, 30 predicted proteins | sample LakEriMetagenome_11_FD_203527 | JGI IMG/M metagenome (GOLD analysis project Ga0315909, IMG submission 203527) | Freshwater fungal communities from buoy surface, Lake Erie, Ohio, United States - Buoy 2 MA125 | ecosystem: Environmental > Aquatic > Freshwater > Lake | place: USA: Lake Erie, Ohio...
AGGACATCGATCTCGACCGGCTGCTGGTCAAGGTCCACGCCGGCAAGGGCGACAAATCGCGGCTCACCGTCTTGCCGGCCGCGCTGGTGCCGGCGTTGCAGCGGCACCTCGCCTGGCGGGCCGCGCTCCACGAGTGCGATCTCGCCAACGGCCAGGGACTGGTTGAACTGCCGGGCCGGCTGGCGATCAAATACAAGAGCGCCGCTCGCGAACTGCGCTGGCAATGGTTGTTTCCCTCGACGATCTTGCGCGGACAATACCGGTGGCACACCACCGACGAAGCCATTGCCAAACAAATGCGCGCCGCCGTCCGTGCGGCCGGCATCACCACGCGGATCACGCCGCACACGTTGCGGCACGCCTTCGCCTCCGATGCCCTCCGTGCCGGTAACGACATCAAGACCGTCCAGGACTGGCTTGGCCACGCCGATCTCAACACGACCGCGATCTATCTCCACACCGGCCACGGCCAAAGCCCGCTCGATGCCCCCGCCTCTTTGCCTTCTTCCCTCCTCCCTCTTCCCTCTTCCTTCTTGCCTGCCGAGGTGACCCCATGAGCATGTTCGGCAAACTCTACCGGTCCCAGCAATTCGAGAAACGCGCCCGCCAGCGACGTGGCCTCACCGAGGGCGAAGCTCTCGCCATCGCCGCCCGCGCCCGACGCGGCGAAGAAACAAGGAACAAGGAACAAGGAACAAATCCGGCCCTCCCTCCGCCTTCTTCCTTCTTCCCTCCTCCTTCTTCCTTGCCCTTGATCTGCGCCCGCTGCGACCAGCTCCGCCTCACCCTGCCACTCACCTTCCCCCAGCACATCCCCACCTGCCCCAAACGCGGCCAGGAAACGAAAGAGAGGCAGAGATGAAGACCAACCACGGAGACACGGAGACACGGAGAAAATGAGCCAGGCCAATCTGCAAACCCCGTGGGGCGACGTACCCATCGGCGGCGATGACATCGACACCTTGATAATCCGCTTTTGGAAAGACAGTCCCGGGCCGGCCTACCAAGGCCCGCCCGTTGTCCAACCGTTCGCGGCCCAGATCGGTCCCGACCCGATTGCCGGTATCTGCGGATTCGGCCCCACGCCGCTGGCCGCCCTGCGCGATCTTGTCGAGCAAATCGCCCAACACGCCGACGAAGATCACCGCACTGACAACAACAGACTCGCGCTCCGATGAGGATGAATCACATCCAAGGCACCAAGGCACCAAGCGAAGCCGACGCGCTCAAGGCTTCCTCCTCTTCGTGTCTTGGTGCCTTGGTGGTCAATCAATCTGTCACGTCATGAAATCGCGCGCGCCCAATCTCACATTGATCCTGCCGGGGTTTCTCGAGCTGGCAACCGATCCTGCGACCGGCGTGCAGCGCGTCGTCACCAAGCAGGAGCCCGGCAGCGAGGAAGCGGGCCGGATCATGAACGTCAGCGCCGACACCGCCAAACGGATGGCCGAGGAAGGCGCGATTTTTGCCCGGCGCAAATCCAATCGGCCGCATTCGCCCTGGGTGTTCTGCAAAGCCTGCTGCGAATCGTGGCGGCAACGCAATCAACCGTGCGCCGATCATCTCTCCGCGGCGTCGCGCGCCATCAGCCGCGAGCCGGTAGTTGACAACGCCTAGCAGACCGGCTGTATAGTCGTCGTGTTCGCCCCGCTTCTGCCGGGGCGACCGAGCCCCCAACAAACTCCGCGCAACCCGCGCAACTCACGCAAGTCCGCTCACGGTTTGGTCGGTTCCCGCGTACAACCGCGGGCATGCAAAACAGAGGCAACTGTTCGGAACACAGAACTCAGCGCAATGGAGCGGCCCCAGCCCATGCTGCAGTTGCCTCTGTTGTCGTGAGCTGCCTGTCTCCCTGCGCTGACCTCTGCGTTTCGGCCGGTTGCCCGGCCCCCACCAACCCAAACACCCGGGACGTTCGCTAATGAAACGACAGATCATCTTCGCGCTGGTCCGCCACATCCTCACCGCCCTCGGCGGCGTTTTGGTCGCGCGGGGCACGCTCGACGATGCCGGTGTCCAGACCATCGTCGGCGCGATCCTCGCGATCCTCGGCGTGATCTGGTCCGCGACGCACAAGGTCCAGTCCGAGTCGGTTGCCGCCGATCAACCGCAGAACTGGTTGGGCGGCGCCGCCGACAAGTCTGATCACGGCGGCCCCGGCAACCGCGGTTATTTCCCGAAAGGAAACTCCCGATGAAAACCTTCTGGCTCAAAACTCTCTGGTACGTCCTCGGCAAGCTCGTCCACAACGACGGCCTGCTCCGCAACATCCGCGAGCTGGTTGCCGAAGCGATGCGCCTCGATCTGAGCGGCGCCGAGAAACGCGAGCGCGTCCTGGCGGAGTTGCGCGACATCGGTCATGACCTGGCCGAGATCGGCGCGTCGCTGGTCAATCTCGCCCTCGAAATCGCCGTCCAACTCGCCAAGGCCAAGATCGATGCCCAAGCCAACAAGTGACCCCGACGATGCCGACAACGCTCCACGCCCGACCGCAACCTCGATCCTCGGCCGCCTCCGCGCCTGGTGGCGCGACCACGACGGCGCGATCAGCCGCTGGGACGGCGACGGCGAGCAAGTGCGCACGGAAAAACGAGGCGGCTGGTGGATCGGGTTCAAAGCCCGGTTCCGCTGGTGACACGCTGCTCGGCCAGCGAGTCGCGCTGATCCGCGATTGCTGGGACGACAAAGCCGAGATGCATTTGCACGCCGGCACCAAGGGGCTGGTCGTGGCGATCTGCCCGGGCGGGTTTGTCCGGGTCGAACTCACTGTCACGCTGTTCCTCAAACTCCCTGCCGATGCCCTGGAGGTGTTGCGGTGAAGCCCCGCCGCCACGACCCCAAACCGCTGCCGCCTTGGGCTCAAGAGGCGTGTGACGCCGAGAGAATCGTGATGCGCGATCTGGCGCTGGGCCTGTTCTTTCTCGCCGTGCTCAGCATCGCCGTCTTGCGGCTGCTCGGGGCCGGCGAGCGCGAAGCTGCGCCTGCGCCGCCGCCACCCGTCATCGAACCCCTATCTACAAAACCAGCCACGCACCGAGCGCCGTTCGCGTCGCGTCTTGGAGTGCGCCAACTTGTTGGCGCTTTGCTCTGGGAGCGGAATCCGGCTCAGGCGAGTGCGCGGCGCCAACCAGACGGGGCGGGCCTCTGTGCCAGCGCACAGAGGCCGCCTTCTGAAAGGACTTCTCCGGCGTGATCAACACCTGGCTGATTCTCACCACGATTGGCTCGAACATCATCGGCACCATTGTCGGCGGCCTGGCGATCTATGCGTTTCTGGTGCGCCCGTACCAGCGGCGGCTCGAGCAACAGGATCTCGCGCTCAAAGACTCTGAGAAGCAACTGGCCGAGCTCCAGACCGCCCGCGTCGTCGAGCGCCTCCAAAAATACCGCGACCAACAGAAGGAGCAGGAAAGCCGGTTGCAAAACCTCGAAGCCGGCGGCAACGCGCAGACGCTGGAGATCTTCAAGAAGTTTCTGACCAAGGATGAGTTCGAGCGGCGCGCCAATGAACGCGACCTCCAGATGAACATGGTCAATGGCAAGCTCGACGCCTTCCTGGAGTTCCGCGGCGAACTGCGCGCCTTGGTCACCAGCCACAAAGAGCAGATCTCCGAACTGTTCCGGCGCGTCAACCACGTGGAGTCCCGCCATGATCATTGATCCCAACGAACTGCGGTTCATTCGCGAGGCCGTGCTGGCCGAGTTGTACCGTCTGACCACCGGCCGCGGCGCCACCGCCAAGGCCCTCCACGCCTTCATTGGGCCGGATTGCCCGTTCGCCGTGACGGTCGAGGACGTCGAGCGCGCCCTGGCGTTTTGGGGCGTCAATGTCCGCAGCCAGGAAGACAGCATCTCGCCGGGCGCGGCCCCGCGCTGGAGCATCACCCCCGAGGGAATGCGCACCGCCGAAAGGGAACACCTGATCCGTCGTGGCTAAATCGCGATCCAAGTTTTCGACGCTGCCCTTTGCGATTCGCGAATCGCTCTACACGATGCTGCTTAACGGCGTCGCGTTCGAGCAGATCGTGGACTGGCTGTTTGAGCAGCCCAACGCCAACATCGGCGGCGCGCCCGCCGCCCAGCTCTGGACCGCCGACGCCAAGGATCTCGCCGCCGCGAAATGGAATTGCCAAGCCAAACTCTACGAACATTTCAAGTCCGAGGAATACCAAAGCTGGGCCCGGCGCAATGCCGATCGCAACGCCGATCTCGTGTTCACCCAGCGCATGGAACAATCGCTCGGCCTGATCGGCGACGACGGCGACACCCGCTTCGTCCGGTCGCTGTTGCTCGAAGTCGCGCCGAAAATCCGCACGAGCGAAGGCAAGCCCGAGGATAAGGCGTTCGCGTTCGCCGAGATCGCCCGGGCGTTGGCGATGCGCGATGAGGGCCGTCGCTCCGACGAGAAACTGCGCCAGGCGGAAAAGAAGATCCAGATCGCGGAAGCCAAACTCGCGCTCGACCGCGAGAAGATGGAGATCGCCACGGCCGAGAAACTGCTCGATGAATCGATCCGCGCCCAGGCGCTGGCCATCGAGACGGCGAACACGCCACGCGCCGAAAAAATCGCCAAGCTCCGCCAGCTCTATTTCGCCGACGTGGACCAGCTCCAAGCCAGCGGGGAGGTCGTGCTGCCAAAATGAAACGCTGGACCCGACGCAAATACCAGCAGGTCGCGCTCGTCGCGGTCCGGCAGACGCGCGTGCTCGGGTTGTTCTGGGCCCGCCAGTGCCGGAAATCCACAACGCTCGGCGATATTGCCTTTGACGAGATGAGCGCCACGGCGGGCCGTAATGTGATCGCCGCGTCGGCGTCGTTGTTGCTCGGCACCGAGTTGATCAGCAAGACCGTGACGGCCACCGAGCAGGCGTTGATCGTCGGCCGCGAGGCGCACGCGCTGCGGTTGGCGCTGGACCAGTGCGCCGCCGAACAGAAAGGCAAGCTCCAGCTCGTCACCGCCAACGCCGAGACCGGCCAGGTGTACGCCGCGATTGATGGCGACGGGTTCGCCGATCTCTACAAATCGGGCCGGCTCGAAATGCGGTTGATGTTTGACCGCACCAGTTATTCCCGGCTCCGCGTGATCGCGCCCAACCCGGCCACCGCGCGCGGCTGGACCGGCACGGTGTTGCGCGACGAGATCGGGTTCATCAAGAACGAAGCCGAAGTCCAGGAAGCGATCCGCCCGATCATCGACACCGACCCGGCATTCAAGATGATCTACGCCTCGAACCTGCCCAGCGACGATCGGCATCCGTGGTTCGCGATGACGTTGCCCGCCGATCCCTCGCTGGTGTTCACGCCCAACGCGAGCGGCCATTTCTATCGCGGCTCGACCGGCATCCGGATCCACCGGGTGGACATTGCCGACGCTTATGCGGCCGGACACGTCCTCTACAACGACAATGGCCAGCCGCTCACGCTCGAACAGTTCCTCGCCAGCGAGCCGAACAAGAGCATGCTGCGGAACAATTACACGCTGGTGCACGAGTACGGCGGCGCGGCCTCGGTGGACGCGCTGGCGTTGCACGAGGCCCAGAAACGCGGCGTCGGCCGGTGCCGGCACATCAACGTTGAGAGCGAGGCCGACTTCGAGGCGGGCGTGGCCTGGCTGCTGGAACATCTCACGCCCGGCTTGCCCACGGCCATCGGGTTCGACGTGGCCTCGACCGAGGGCGGCCAGTCCAACCCCGCCAGCGCCAGTGTCACCCAACAGGCCGGCAACCAGTTCGTGACGGTCCTGAACCTGATCTGGAAATCCCGCAAGGAAGCGTTGCACCGCGCCCGGCTCGCCCGGCTGGCCACGGCCTGTGAACGGGCTGAAGCCCGCGCCCGCCGGGTCGTGATCGATGCCAGCAACGAACGGCTGTTCGCCGAGGGCACGCGCGATGCCGGTGTTGCCGGTGTGCCGGTGGTGCTGGTCCTTGGCGGCGCCAGCGTTGACCCGTTGCCGCCGGGTTACCAGGAACCGATCAACTGGAAGACCTATACCGGCGACCAGTACAGCTCCGCGCTCAACGACAACAAGTACACCACCCCGCCCGAACCGTACTTCGCCAAGGATCACCGCCAAGTCACCAAGGACCGCGGCGCCTACCGCTGCGAAGTGGACAACCGCGACGGCGGCCACGGCGACACCTTCGACGCCGGTAAACTCGCCCAAGTCGGGCTGGCGACCACCGGCCATGCCGGCTACGAGGCGACGGGGGCCACGGTCGCGGAAGAACGGGGGGCATTCGTATGACGGCAGAACCCACCTGCCGCCGCCAGTTTGGCCATCATGGGCGCGAACCGGTCGCCGGAACGCCCGGACGGGCGTCTAAATCGGTATTTAATCGGATTTTACGGGCCATCCCAACCCCGAAAATCGACCGGCGCCACGCTGGGGGATTATCCGACACGGTTGCCGGCAGGATTCCCATGCCGGTTGCGTTCCGCAACCCATTGATCTTGGAGGCCGTCTGACCCATGCCGCGCCGGCTGAAATCTGAGTCTGCGGTCACGAGCGAGCGGATCGTGTCCGAGCGACGTTACCGGTTCAACCCGATCCGCAATTTGAACTCGGCGACGCTGGTCCAACGGATCGAGGCCTGGGACGCCGGCCACCTCAATGAACTGGCCCGGACCTTCCACGCCATCGAGTCCCGCGACGATCAGCTTGCCACGATTGCCCCCGCCCGCTACGACGGGCCGTCGCGCTTGCCTTGGGATATCCTGGTCGCGGAGGGCGAGTCCGAGAATCCCGAGGCGCTGAAGCAACGGGCTGAGTTGCTCTACTTCTACAACAATCTCCGCGCGACGGACGTCACCGAGCAGAACCTGCGCGGCAGCCTGAGTCTGTTTTTGCGCCAGGCGGCCCGCGCCCGCGGCCACCGCTACTCTGTGCACGAAACGGTCTGGCAACCGCGCGCGCCGGTCTGGGCCACCGATCCCAACGGCGCGCCCGTGGTCCGCGACGGGCTGAGCGCCGAGTACCGGTTCGTCCCGCTCTGGTTCTTCGAGAACACCGAGTCGCGGTTGCGCTACCTGCCGATCAACGCCGGCACCTACGGCGTCGAGATGACGGCCGAAGACTGGTTCGTGTGCGTGGGCACCGGCCTGTTGTTGCCCTCGACGATCAATTACGTGTTCCAGCGGATGAGCCTCAACGACTGGCTCCAGTTCAACAAGGATTTCGGCGCCGGCTTTCTCGATGCCGAGACCAGCGCCGAGAAATCGTCGGCCGAATGGACCGGCCTGCGCAACGACATTGCCGCGCTGTTTCGCGCGAAAGGTTTGGTGCACGGCACTGGCACCAAGATCACATACAGCGGACCGCAGTCCGGCCAAGCGATCTTCGACGCGCTCCTGGAACGTTTGGAGAAACGGCTGATCCGCTTGTGGACCGGCAGTGAACTGGCGGTCAAGGCCGGCCCCAGCGACAGCGTCGGGGCCGGCAACCAGATGCAGTTCACCGACGCGATCCTTGAAGCCGACGCGCTCTGGCTGGAGGAACAGGTCCACGAAGGCGTCACCATGCCCGTGTTGCGGTGGTGGCACGGCGCCGGCGTCCGGCCGCTGGTGTATTTCAAGCTCAAGACGCCCGCCAAGCAGAACACGGACATCGAGTTGAAGAAGGATACCGCGCTGATCGGCTGGGGCGCACAGATCGCGCTGGGCAAGCTCGCCGAGAAATACGGCGCCACCGTCGCCAACGGCGAAGAGTTCGCCCGTCCCGCCGCGCCGACCGGTTCGACCGTCGCGGCCAGTCCGCCCCAGGGCTTCGTCAACGAAGCCGGCGCGGCGCGCATTGCGGCGCAGACCAAGCAGGCGGTTGCCCGGGCGCTGGCCGCGGCGAACCAGCCCCTGGCCGAGCGGCTCGATGTGTTGCTCGCGCTCGATGACGAGGCCGCGTTCATCCGCGAACTGCAGGCCATCGCCGCCGATCCAACGCTCGCCGCGGCGGTGATCAACTCGCCCGCCGTCCAGGAACTCGCCCAGGCCGAGGCCAACGGCATGGCCGCCCACTTGCTCAACGCGCTCACCTCGCGCACCGCCAAACCGCTGGCCAACGAGAAGCCGACCGGCTTCGACACGACCGATGCCATGAAAGCCGCGGCCAAGCGTGCCCTTGATTGGCGGCGCCAGTTCAACCGCGGCGGCACTGAGATCGGCGTGGCCCGCGCCCGCGACATCCTCAACGGCCGCATCGGGGCGGACACCATCGGGCGCATGGTCTCGTTCTTTGCGCGGCACGAGGTGGACAAGCAAGCCACCGGCTTTAACCAGGGCGAGGAAGGGTTTCCGTCCGCCGGCCGGATCGCCTGGGATCTGTGGGGCGGCGATGCCGGCAAGGCCTGGGCGGCCGCGCGACTCCGCGAACTCGAAGGAGAGGAATGATGAACTGTTTCCGGCTTTGGACTTTGAACCTTGGACTTTGGGCTCGCTGCTTTGCCAACGATCGCGGCGCGGAGCTGCCGGGCGATTACCACCGCGCTTTGATCGGGTTCGAAAACGAAGTCGATCTGGCATCAGCCAAGGATAACTGGGTCATGATCGCGCCCTACGGCGATCACGAGTACGACTTGGGCGGCCAGCCGGTAATCCAGCGGTTCGACCGCCCAGCGGCCGACGCGATGGTGACCTGGTTCGATTCGCTGGCCGGCAAGGTGGTCCGGTTGTTCCAGGGCGTGCCGCTGTTCAATGGGCATCCCGATCAAGACCCCGCGCAATATCCCGACCAACGACTGCACGGCCGGTTCGTCGCGCTCGCGGCGCGCGCCGATGGTCTATGGGGACAGCTCCTGCCGGAACCGTCCGGCAAGGCGCTGGTCAATGCCCGCGTGAAAATCAAACTTTCGCCCCGCTGGTTCGCAGCCGATGAACCGGTGGCGACGGAAAATGGCGTGCCGGTCTATCGACCGCTTGTGCTCGCCTCGGTCGGCCTGACGAACAGGCCAAACCTCAAGGGCGCTCCGACGTTGCCGTTTTTGAACGAGGAGCCCGAGAACCAAAAGGAGAAAACAGGCATGAAAGACCTGTTGCTGTTCATCGCCACTTGCTTGGGCTTCGCGAACGAAGCGCCAGCCGAGGGGCAGGATGCCAAGCCCGAACTCATCACCAAGATGAAGGACGGGATCAAAAGCCTGAGCGAGAAAGCCAAGACGGCCGACACGCTCACCGTCGAACTGGCCAACGAAAAACGCGACCGCGCCGCGGCCGTGGCGAAGTTGACCGGCGAACGGGACACCGCCAAGACCGAGTTTGCCAACGAACGCCAGGCGCGCGTGGGCGAATTGGTCGGGGCCGCCATCGCCGATGGCCGGATCACGGCCGCCGAGAAGGCCGACTGGGAACGACGGTTGACCAACGACTTCGCCAATGAAGCGCCGGCGCTCGCGAAGCTGGCCAAGAAGGTCAAGACCTTCGCCAACGCGCACCCGACCGGCAAGGGGTCGACACCGGTCAACGCCCAGACCGTCGCCGCGATCAGCGCCGCGATTGACATCGAGGAAGCCAAGCTGCCCGCCGGCACCAAGAACCGGCGCACGGTCGCGTTCGCCAACGCGAAGAAAGCCAAACCCGAACTGTTCGCCACCGCGAAGGAGGAGACCGCGGAATAGTCCCCGCCCGTCTCATTCCATCGCTCGCAATCCACTCAACCACATAAAAGGAATCCATGAAGAAGCATCTCAGCATCCTGATCGCCGCGATGGCGATCAGCTTCGGCAAACGCACCGCGTTTGCCAACATCGGCGAAGGCGTCCGCGCCGATGGCAGCAAATCGTTCAAGGCCGACGCCGCCACCACCGCCCGCAACCTCCGCTACAAGCTCGGCTCCGACGCCAACCACGTTGCCCTCGCCGGCGCGGAAGCCGCGCTCGGGGTCAGCGATGACCTGGCTGACGCGGCCGAGGACGCGCTCGTTGTCGATTGCTTCGGCGCCAGCTGTGGCACCAAGCTCGGCGTCGGCTCGGCCGCCATTGCGGCGGGCGATTACATTGTCGGCGCCGCCGCCGGCAAGTTCCAGACGTTGACCGGCATCGCACCCGGCACGTACTACGTCGAAGGCCGCGCCCTCACGGCCTGCAGCGGGAACAACGGGGAGTTCGAGTTCGCGCCCTGCTTCCCGTACCCGGTCACCGTCAGCTAGTCCCTGCCGGCAATCAATCAACCACAAGAGAGACCAACACAGATCATGAAGAAGAACGTTCAAGACATCATCGCGGCCCAGATCCACGCGGATCGCGGCGCCGACAACCAGGCGGGTCGGATCTACTTCGCCAACGAGTCGCGGTTCAACGCGACACACCTGAGCACTGCGCTCACGGGCTTCATCGTTGGCTGGACGGACCCGAACAACATCGAGGCGCTCCTGGAGCGCATCGCGCCCGCCGTGCCTGCCGGCCGGTTCTTCAGTTACCGGCTGATGGACAACAACGAGTTCCTGCTCTCGGAGACCGACGACGATCTCCGCGCCATCGGCGCGGACTTCAAGCGCGTCGCCTACAAGGGCACGACGGCCGAGGCCAAGACCGACAACCGCGGCCTGACCATCCGCATCGATCTCGATGAGGATGAGGACAGCGACGCCCTGCGCCAGGCCTACACGGAGTTGCTGATGCAGCGCCTGAACCGCAACCGGCTCCGCCGGGCGGTGGCGCTGATCGATGCCGCGGCGACCAACGCCGCCGCGTCGTTCACCGGCAACACCAACCCCGATGGGTTGGTCCGGGCGATGGTCAACGCCGGCCGCGATGCGGCGGGCGTGAAGCCGACCAAGGTCCTGTTTGGCGACACCGCCTGGCAGTACCGGCTCGATGCTTACGAGGCCAAGGCGAACAGCGCCGCCGCCGATGCCGCGCTCGCGCGCGACGAGGCGGGCCTCGCCCGGTATCTCGGCGTCCAGGACGTCGTTCACGTCGAGGCCCAGTACCAGTCGGCCGCGGCGACCAAGGCGATGATCGTCGGCGCCGCCGTGTACGGCTATTACGCCGAGAGCGGCTTGACGAAGATGGACCCGTCCAACGTCAAGCGGTTCGTGTCCAACACCCGCGCGGGTAGCCGTGTCGCGGTGTATGCCGAGGAGCACCCGAAATACGTGGACATCACGGTCGAGTGCTACGAGCGCACCATCATCTGCGCCACCGCCGGCATGCGCAAGCTGACCGTCGCCAACGCCTGAGCGCGCCCAAACCCGTAACTCACAAAGTTGCGGGTGACCGGTCCAATCCCGATCACCCGCAACCGCAACGAAGGAACGAATGAAGATCAAATTGAACCTCGATTACGGCGGCGCGAAAGCGGGCGACGTGATCGAGTGCCGTGAACAGGAAGCCCTGGCGCTGATCAACAGCGGCCGCGGCGTCAACTTCGAGGGCCAAGTCGAGCCCAAGAAGGAACCGCAACCCACCAAGAAGGAAGAAGGTAAGAAGTAATATGTTCTCGCACCGCAACCATCCACGTCCCGCGTTCACCCTCATCGAGTTGATGATGGTGATCTGCCTCATCGCCCTGCTCGCCGCGTTGGTTCTGCCGGCCCGGTTCAGCGAGGCCGCCGCCCAATCGCTGAGCATCACCGCGACCTCCGCGTCCCCGACGACCACGGGCATCACGCTCGATGGCGCGATCACCAGTTCCAACGGCGTGATTGCCGGCGTCACCAACGCCGCCTCGCTCCGCGTGTTCTGGGGCGCCTCGGATGCCGGCACGCTGTCCACCGCCTGGCCGAACTCGCTGGCGGTGACGGGCAGTTACACCAACAACCAGACGTTCACGCAAGCGCTCAGCTCGTTGATCCCCAATCGCACCTACTACTTCCAATGGCGCGTCCAGGATTCGACCGGCGAGGCGTGGCTGTCCAGTGCCGGGTCGTTCACCACGGCCGCCACGGCCGGTCACACTCCCGACTTCGGGGTCCGCGAACTCTGGCGCACGATGCTGTCCTCGAACTCGCCACCGGACTTCATCAGCGGCTCGAACGTGGTCGCCAAGTCCAAGCTGTTCATTGGCGCGTTTCAAATCCGGCCCGTGGCCAGCAACCTGGTGCAACTGATCAACGGCACCACGACCAACCACGTCTATCTCAGCGCGGGGACGGGGCTCTAACGCCGATGGCCTGGATTCCGATCACGGAAGCCAAGATCCTCACCAAGGTGAGCGGCGCGGAGCTGTCCGCGCTTCGCGCCGCCGCCTTGGGTGCGGGCCAGGCGGATCCGGTCGCGGAGATCATCACGCAGATCACTGACGAGATCCACGGTTACATCCCCGCCCATATCACCCGCGGGGCGGCCGACACGATTCCGTCGCGCCTGCTTGGCGCGGCCCTCGACCGCGTGGTCTGGGAGATCATGAAACGGCCCGCCGCCAGCATCGTGGACGACGCCAACGGCAGCCGGGCCAAGGCCAATGCCGCCGCGATCCGACTATTTGAGCGCGTCCAGGAAGGCGCGTTCGCCATCGAAGATCCCGCGACCGGCGAGAGCGCCACCGGGGCCGGCACGCAAACCGTCAACGCGCCGGTGCCACGGGAAGATTTCAACGGGCTTTGATTCGCATGTTGTTCGGCCAACCCATTCCCTTTTCGCGCGCGCTCGAAAGCGCGGCGGTCAAGACCGCGCTGCCGACCACGCTCAACGCGACCCAGTACCGGGCGCTCGGCGGCGATGTGTTGCGGTTCACGCAGATCTCGGCCCGGGTCCAATCCGCGGAGTTTTTGGATCAGGTGGCCGGGCTGGCCGTCGATCTCGCGGCCGGCAAGACCAATTACGCCACGGCCCGCGTGGTGCTCCAGCAGGCCCGGCAAGGGCTGGCCGAGGAAGCGCTCCTCGATGATGCGCGGCTCGATTTGATCACCACCACACAGCGCGAACTCGCCCAAGGCTACGGCGATTTCGTGGCCAGTCAGGACACCGCCGTCCTCGATGCGTTCCCGGCCCAGGAACTGTACCGGCTCGAAGCCCGCGCCCAGGAACGCAATTGGCCGCAACGCTGGACCGTGGCTGCGCGCGCGGTCGGCGACAACGCGGCCCTGCGCGTACTTGAAGCCACGGGCCGAATGATCGCCCGCAAAGATTCCCTGATCTGGCAGGCGTTGGGCGACGGCGCGGGCGGGTACACCGACACGCTGCAAAATCCGTTTCCGCCCTTCGCGTTCCGGTCGGGCATGTGGACCCGCGACATCAGCCGCGCCGAAGTACTGGCGCTGGGCTTGATTGAGCCAGCCGACCAGGTCGCGCCCCGGCCGGTGCCGGACCTCAAGGCCAGTCTCGCCCAGCCGGTAAATCTGCGGAGCCAGTCGCTGCTCCAGCAGATCCTCACGCGCCTCGGCGACGCGGTCACCTTCACTGATGGAGTGTTGAAGGCCGCATGAGCCTCGCGATCACCATCACCAAGGATGAGATCGCGCCCGTGCTGAAACGGATTCCCGCGACCGTCAACAGCGCGGGCTTGGTCCGCGCCTGTGGCCGCGGCGCCGGCAATTCCGTCCGCGGGAACTTCGCGCGGTTGCAGGCCACGCGGCCCAACCAGATGGGCTGGAAACGGCAGAACTACTGGGCCCAAGCCGCCCGGTCCGTTGCCGAGCCGGTCGTGTCGGGCCTCACCGCCACGATCGCGATCGCGCAACCGGGCATCGGCCCGCGGTACTTTGGCCCAACCACGATCACGCCCGTGGCGGCAAAGAACCTCGCCTTGCCGGCCACCGAGGATGCTTACGGGACGAGGCCGCGTGATGCGCGCTGGACCGGTCGGCTGGAGTTCGCGATGGTCGGCGGCCGGCGCAAGGCGCTGGTGTTCGTCGAGAACGCTTTCCGGATCGTGGCCAAAGGCAAACGGGCCGGCCAACGCGTGCTCGCCACCGGTAACACCCGGGCCACCGCGGGCGCGGGCGAAGTGTTGTTCTGGCTCGTGCCGCGCGTCGTGATCCAACAGGACCGCGGCGTGTTGCCGACCGAGGACCAGCTCCTCGACGCGGCGGCCGCGGCCGGCAACGATTACCTGCTGGCGCAACTCGACCGCGGAGGACCGGCGGCATGAGCGTCGAACTGGCTGCTGTTCAAACCCGCGCCGTCGCGATCCTCGAGGCCGCCAGCGCGTTCACCGATCTCTACATCGCCGAGTTCACCGATGGCACGATCAACCAGAACATCGGCCAGGTGCTCGCTTCGAAAGGACTGGCCACGGTGGACGGGGCGCGGTCCGTCAAGCCCGGCCTGGTTTGCATCGCCACGTTGCGCGGGTTGGTGCTGGGCGGCGACGCGCGCAACCGGTTGCTGATGGAACCGCAGCTCGCGATCGCGGTCCTGGAGTTCCCGCTGATCAACTGGGCCGCCAGCGGCGCGCAAAAGAAGATCCTCAACGTCTGTTACGCCGTTTTCCAGGCCTTGCATGACGAGCCGCTCGTGGCCGGCACCCCGCGCCAGGCCGCCACCACCCGGTTTGCGGCCGTGGACCAGAAACTCGGCAGCGCGCTGCAGGTGATCCCCCAGGCCGACCGCGAGGACATGTTCGGCATCCGCGGCGGCAACGCTTTCTACTGCAATTTCCGCGTCACCGGAATGGCGCTGGAGAAATGAACCACAACCACAAAGGAGAAAGGCCATGAGCCAACTGAAACACAGCCCCAGCAGCAACAACATCCTCGCCGGCGCGGACGTTGTCCTGGTGACGTTCCCCGGCGATTCGTTCCCGACGCATTTCGGGCACATCGATCCGCTCGGCGTCAACCCCGAGCTGCAGAACAAGGAGCTGACCGGGGTCAGCGGCGGCGTGATCGGCGTCGTCAAACGCCGCCAGGTCCACCTCAAGACCACGTACAGCCTGAAGGCTTACGAGCGGACCGAAAAAATTCTGCGCGCCTGGTTCTTCGGCGGAAGCGCGGCGTCGGCCACGCAAACCGCCGGCACCGATGGCGACGAAGCCATTGCCGACATCACCGGCGCCGCCGCCTACGGCGACGTGCTGGCGGGGGTCTGGTACCCGCTCGCCAAACGCGGCGTGTCGAGCGTCGTGATCGGCGACGGCGGCACACCGGCCACCAACCTCGTCGAGAACACTGATTACCAGGTGGACTATCACGCGGGCCGGATCTGTTTCCTGCGCGCGCTGGCCGGGGCCGGCGAGTACGCCTACTCGGTGACCTACAGTTATGAGGCCCAGACCCAGCGGACCTTCAGCAAGCACGCTGTCAGCGAGCAGATCGTCAGCGCCGAGGTCTGGCGGTATTTCGAGGACGGCAAGGTGATCGAGAAGGAAACACTGCCGAAGTGCTACCTCGAACCGGCCGGCAACGCCAAGGACGAACCCCAGGACAATACCGGTCTGGAGTTCAACCTGATCCAGGTCCCGCACGCCACGCTGGCCTGGGGCACGATCAACCGCGTTGACCGCGGCTAAGAATCATCGGTCGGCCCGGCGGTCTCACCCTACCGGGGCGCGGCCGCCGGGCGCGCCGCCATGCGCGCTTACTTCCAACGCAGCGATGCCGCCACCGTCTGGCTCACCTCGAGCACCGAGTCGGGCGATGGCGACAACCCGGCATTCGCGCATGACCGGGCCACGGAACTGCTCGAGGGCACACGGCTGGCCTCGATCCTCGCCGTCAACCGCGGCAATGACCGCACCGCGCTGGCGTTCGAGGTCTGGAAAAGTTGCGCCACGCACGCCGCCGCGCGCGGCTTCCAGGCGTTGCAGGCCTCGCTGCTGGCCAGCGACGGCGACTTCTATCTGATCGAAGAAGATCCCGATGGCGAAGGCGGCGTCAACGAAGCGCAGTCGCGGATTCCCGATGCCCAGGTCAAGATCACCAGCGCCCGCTTTGAAGCGCCTTATTTGGTGCTGCAATACAGCGTGATCGGCGGCGCCTTTGAATATCTCGGCACGCCGCCACTGGAACCCAACGGGTTTGCCGAGATCACCGGCCAACAAACCAACAAGGTCGTCGCCGCGCCCGGCATGGTGGCCGGTAGCGGCAACATCCAAGTCACCCAGGTCGCGCCGTCCACGGGCGGCTTCACGCAGTTCTGGGTTGTGGCCGAGGACGATCAGTTTCGGATCTGCGTCCCGCAATGCCCCGAGATCGTCAATGGCGACGGCCTGACCTTCAATTTCGCGTACAACATCGTGAGTTTGTTCTAGGCCATGGCTGACAACCGCAAATCGCTCGACCTGCTGATTCGCCTGCTGGCCGACACGGCCGGCGAGAAGGAAGTCCGCGCCGCGTTGGACCGGGTCACCGCCGCCGACACAAGCCGGACACAGGCCCAGCAGAAGGCGACCGAGTCCACCGCCAAAGGGCGCGAAGAAACCGTCAAAAGCGCCCAGGAACTCGGCCGATTCCAGAACGCGATCCGCATCGCCAGTGTCGCGCTCGAGAACGGGTTGTCGCCGCAATCGGCCGTGGCCGCGACCCGCTCGTTGATCGCGATGAGCGGCGTGGCCACCTCGCTCGCGGCCGGTCCGTTGGCCCTGCTCGCCGTGGCCGTGGCCGCCGTGGGCTTCGCGTGGCAGAAGTATAAACGCTACCAGGACGAGGCCGCCAAATCCACCAAGGACGCCGACGAACAGATCGCCGCGCTCCAGAAGACCATCCGCGACCGCATCGCCGCGCTCGCCAGTTTGCCGGCTCAGGACCGGTTCCGGGAATGGGTGGCCGGTTACAGTGACGGCCTCGACCAGATCACCCAGGCCTACAGCAACGCCGCCGACCAGGCGACCCGGTTCCTGGAAGCCCAGAAGGCCAACGAACGCCGGGCCAGCGAACAGGAAGACGCCCAGCTCGCGCTCGATCTCGCCCGCATGGATGAGGCCGATCTGCCGGAGAGCGAGAAGATTGCCGGCCGCGCCTCGGCCCGGTCGGCGGCGGCCCAACGCAAATTCGAGCGCGGCCAACAGTTGCTCCAGGCCGAGGCCGAGGCGATTACCAACGCCACCGGCGCGCGGCAACAGGCGGTCGGCGCGCTCGGGGTCGCGGCCGGTGAACAGGAACGCCGTGCCGAGGCCGTGCGCCGGGCCGAACAGGACCGGAACCAGGCGGTCTTGGATCGGCAGCGCGCCGCCGAACAACTCCAACAGAACCGCGCTGAGCTCGCGCGGATTCAGCGCGAAGGATTCGCGATGTCACCGGCCGAAGCCCAGTCTGCCCGGCAAGCCGCGTTCGCGGCCGGGCGCGGCTACGAAGTCCGGTACGAAGACATTCCGGCCGAAGCCCGGGCCCGCGCCGAGGCCCCGTTGCGCCAACGGATTGCCGAAGCGGAAGCCGCGCTCCAGTCCGCGCCGGAGCGTAAAGCCGCCGCCGAGGCGCTACTGCTCACGCCCGATGGACAGTTGACCGATGCCGCCACCGAGCGAAAAAAAGCCGAAGAGGCCCGGCGCAAATACGAGGAGGAAGCGGCCCGGTTCGAGAAGGAACGCGCCGATGCGGCGTTCAAACTCCAGCAGATTCAGGCCCAGCTCGCGGCCAACGAAAAAAAACAGGCCACCCTCAACGAGGCCGCCCAGATCAGCACGGGCACGGCCGCCCAGGCCGCGGCCAGCACCGAGGCCCAGAAAGCCGCCGCCGACAGACAGAAGGCCGACGACGAAGCGTTCGCACAGGCCGAGGCCCAAGCCAAGCTGGCCGGCAACAAGGCGTTGCAGGACCGGCTCGCCCTGGAACGCGCCCGCCGCCAGGCCGGCGAACCGCCCCGACCATTGGTCGAGGTCACCGCCGAATCGCAACCATTCGGGCCACCGGCGCCCGCGCCGCAGCCGACCGCGGACCAGCTTCGCGCGCGGGCCAATGCCGCGCTGGCCGACCGCAATACGCAGCTCACCGCGCTGCTGCTGCAGTTGATCGGCGCGATGGAGTCTGGCAACGAACAATTGCGGGCCGCCCTGCAAAGCCAGATTGACCGGTTGAACGCGCGCACGGAAGGGCGGGTTGCCGGCCAATGACCGCGACCCTCTGGACCCTGAAGATCAACGGCGCCGCCGTGTACGATCTGCGCGACACCCGCTTCGCCAACGTCACGCTCGCCTTCCGGTCACTGGCGGCCGACACGCTGGCGTTTGTCCACGGCAGCGCCTTCGATGCGGCGCCGCTGATGGCGGTCAACGACGTCGTCGAGGTGTTCCGCAACAACGTCCGCGTGTTCAAAGGCCAGGCCAACTCGCCCCAGCCGCTGGCCAGCGCCGGCGCGGAAGGCATCCGCTACTCCGCCCGCGGCGCCTGGGCCCAGCTCGAGGAGACGGCCTATCTTCAACAATCGGCTTTCAGTGGCGGGCTGAACACGATCGTCGTCACCGACACGCCCGAGGTCACCTTGTTCGCACTCGGTGGAGCCTACGCCTCGGCGGGCGCGATGATCACCCATGCGATCAACGCCGCCATCGGCGCCGGCCGCGACCTCGCGCTCGGGACCGTGGACCTCGATATCCAACCGCGGGCCGAGGCGGCGCAGGATCTGTCCTGCGCGGCCGTCATTGTTCGCGCCGCCCGTTGGCAACGGGGCGTGAGCTGGTTCGATTACACCGTGGACCCGCCTGCGTTGAGCGTGGTGAAACACAGCACGCCCGCCGCCGCCGCCCTCGCCATCGGCACCGATGTCCTGCCCGCCATCGAGATCACCGCCAACGAATCCAACCGCGTCGCCGGCGTGGCCCTCTACTTCCGCACACCGAGCGAGGACGGCATCACCACGCTCGCCGAGCAACGGTACCCGGTCGATACCGATCCCCAGTCCGCGCGCACGTTGGTCGCGTCCGTCGCCCTCGATGGCGGCTCCGCCAGCTACCTGGAGCAGGACATCACGATGAAACCGTTCCAGCACCAGGACGCCGCCGAGGGCACCCGCAAGGCATTCTGGGCCGATATCATGAACCTCGCGGCGTTCATTGAACAGCAGGCGGATGGCGGCGCGATCACGTCCTGGACCGTGGGCGTTGGTAGCGAGATCTGGCCCAACGGACCAGAGGAAGAAGGAGACCGTCCGACCAAGTTTCTTTACGCCGGCGCGTTCGCGGAGTGGATGGGGATCGCCTACTACGAAGTCCAACTCTCGGCCACACTGACACTGACCCGGGCCAACGGCCAGAAGGAATCATTCGACCTGGTCGCCACCGTTCAAGCCGCCAATGCCACGACGCAGACCTACCGGTCGCTCGATCTCGACAGCTACAGCCCCGCCGAGTCCGCGCCCGCGGGGCTGGCCGCGGCGCTCTTCAACGCCTTCAGTGAGACCCAGTATGCCGGCAGCGTCACGCTCGCGGCCCGCGATTGCGGCGCGACACTGGACGGCGCCGGCCAGCCGCTCAACTGGCTGGCGCGCCGGCTCAACCTGACCGGCGGACCCGCCGCGTGGTCCACCATGGCCGCCACCGTGGCCGAGGTCGTGTGGACCTTGCCGGGCCGGACCACGCTCAGCCTCGGCGCGCCCCAACATCTCACGCTCAACGAGGTCCGCGACCTGCTCAGCCAGAACCGCCAACGCCGCAGCCCGCGCTTCGCCCGCCAGGAGGCCGGCACCGACGATGTCAGCCAGCAGTTGCCGAGCGTCACCGCCGCCCGCCAGAACATGAGTTCCTCGCCCCAGCACGAGGTGCTCGTCGTGGCCGGTCAGTCCAACAAAGTCACGCTCGATGCCACGAACGGCCGGGTGCGGATCCATGCCGGCGCCAACCTGGTGATCGAGGCCAACAAGGACGGCCAGATCGTCGTCACCGCCGGCAACAATCAAAGCATCACCCTCGACGTGGCCGATCTCGCCGCCAATGCCGTCGTCAAATTTCGCGACATCACTTACGTCACCAACGTCGCTTACGACACCGCCACCGGCATCCTCAAGCAGACCAAGATCACCGCGCGCGTGCTGGGTGCGGCCATTCCCGCCGGCAGCGATTCCACCGTCGAAACCGCGGAGGCCTGCTGATGCCGCACCTCAAACGCAATGCCGCCGGTCACCTGCTCAAGTGCGCCAACGGCCACCTCCGCACCAATTGCTGCGCCAGTACCGACCCGTGCGACTTTGACGAGATTCTCGCCACGTTCAGCGGGATGACACTTTGCACCTGCGCCGAGCAGTTGGCCACGGCCATCGTCAACCCGTCCTACTATCTCGCCAACCTCGTGCTCGATACCATGCCGGTCACATTGCCACGCGCTGAGAGCGGCTGCTGTTTCAGCGCCAATGTCGGCACTGTGGACGTGTACTCATTCGACCCATTTGGCGGCGACCCGTGCGGCGAAGCCGTGTTTGTCGGCAACTACCCCGTGAAGTTGTGGGCTTACTGTTCGCCCGGCCCGGCGACTGCCAACATGCTTGAAGTTATGGGCGGGCCGGTCAGCAACATGATTATCTGGTCGGATGGTGGGTTGAACGGCTGGACAGACTGGCCGAATCCAAACTTCGGCACCTTCACTCGCTACATTGCCGAATGCGGGTCTTGGTACACCAAAGGCGGCAGTCTCACACTGGAGGCCGCGTGAAGTCGTGGACTGAAACCGGCGCCTGCCGATCCCGCGCTCATTGCGCCGCTTGCCTGGCCGGCAACTGGGCCACCTGCCCCCACGGCATTACCGCCGATTCTTTGCCATCCCTTCCCCTCCACCATTCGGCTTCGCCCGCCCGCCGCCCCTTCGCCGCCCTGCACCGTTCGGTCAACAAAGTGGGAGCGGCCTTGGCGCCGCGACTCTGGAACCGCTGGTTCGCGAACTGCCGCTGCGCCCAGCGCGCCGCGCGGCTCGACACCCTTCTGTCAAAACCGTCGAATCTTCTCGCAGAACGTCTGGCCCGGCGCGACGTTGGTCACAATCCACCACTGGACGTCCTTCAGGTTGCCGGTCACATCGCAGTCGTGCCAATGGCCGAGCCACGGCCCGTCGCTCAAACGGCTGCCAGCCGTCTTGGCGGTGACGTTGGTGCGGCCCGACCGATCAATCCCGTAGATCTGCACACGAAAGATACCGACCCCTACCGGCCGCTCGAACGTCAAGCCAATCACATTGCGCTCGACGCTCGCCGTGATCTTCTTGACCCTGGCGTAGGTCCATTGTTGTTCGTCGGCCACCGTCCAAGCGACCGCCAGGATCAGACTGTAGAGCACCAAGAATGTCGTGCGTTTCATCGTCGTGCCTCCGTTTCGAAAGGCACTCTAAACCCGCCTCAAAGGAGATTCAATATGAACCGAATCGTCGCCGCGCTGGCCGCTTTGGCCGTCTGGACGGCTGGCGCGCCTGCCCGCGCCCAGTCCTCGAACCTTGTCCGGCTCGGCCAGGGCGCGTTCAACTCCAACGGCACCGTTGTCGCCGACAGCCTGTTTGTGTCCACCAGCGTGCCCACCACGCGCAACGGCCAGACCAACGCCCTGCGCGACTTTGTGCTCCTGCACGCTCCCGGCGGCCTCAGCGCCGCCCAAGCCACCAACATCGCCAACGCCGTCGTCGCATCCAATAACGCCTTCTACGTCACGCTGGCCGCGTTCGACATAGCCTTGGCCAACTCCAATAACTGGAACACCGCCTACGCCTGGGGCAATCACGCCTCCGCCGGTTACCGGACCACCGACTCCAATGTCGTGATCGAGGCCGGCACCGGCATCAGCCTGGTTATTATCACTAACGGCACGCTCTTCACCTACACGATCACCGCCACCGGCGCGGCCGGCACGGCCAATCTGTTGTCGGCGACTGATCCCATCCAAATCATCTACGCCAACAACACCGTGGTTCGCACCAATCGGCTGGCGGCGTTGTCGGTGTTGGCGAGTAACGACTGCACAATCTATGCGGTCGGGCCGACCATCCTCACAGAAACCAACGCCCCTGTCATTCTCAACTCGCTGACCAACATCAACGTGGTGGGGCTTGGCAATCCACAGTGGTGTGTCGTGTTGACCAACGAGCAGCCGGTGGCGACCTCGGCAGGTTTCAACATTCGCAGTTCCCAGAATGTCGTTGTCGAGCGCTTGGAAATGCGAACGGTGGTAACGGTAGATTACGGGACGAACGCCAACGGTTACGGGCTCTCTCTGGTCGGCAGCAGCAACGTCACGGTGCGTGGCTCGACGGTGCAATTGGAAGCTCTGCGGCTGCCGAACACCAATGCCGCCATCAACGACAAGAGCTTCGTTGCCCTCGGTGACGCCATCTGGGTCCAGCATTGCAACATCGGCATGCTGACCATCGTCGCCGGTAGCGAGACGCAGAACTGGAACTACGCGCTCTCGGCGCACGACACGAGCACGAATGTCCTGTTTGATTCCTGCGTCTTTTACGGGACGCGACTGGTGTTCCCGACCGTTGGGAATGAAGCAATGCTCCGGGATTGCCGTGTGTTGCCTTACTTCGTGAATGGCGGCAACACGCCCTACTACTGGACGTTTTCTTCGCAGTGGCCGATGAAACTCCACCTGATCGGCAGCACCCTGAACAATGCCTGCGAACTGCGCGGCACCACACCACACATCGAGCCGTTCGGCGCACGGTGGGACGAGGCGTATGATGAGTTTCGGTACACTACCTTCAGCAATTTCCTCTATCGTGCTCATGGCACTGTTCTGGACGCCGGCAACCATAGGCTCACCAACATCGTCGTCCAAGCAAACCAAGTACAGTTACGCCACAACAACAGCACGGACGCGATGCGTTTGTTGGGTACGGCGGTCAACTCTACAACCGAGATTCAAATTGAGGACTACACGGGCACTGACCAGTTGACCTTCGGTTACGGCAACCCTAGTTCCTCTTGGTTCCCGAACCGTACACAGATTCACTCCTTGCAAGTACCACTCAACTTCTGGGCCAAGAACGTGTTGGCAATGACCGTCAACACCAACGGTGACGTGAGTGTGTACTCCAACTTGACTGTGAGCGGCACAATCAAGGGTACGGCCACCAATGCTTCAGCGGTCGGTGGAGTGATGCTGAATGGACTGGTTCAGACTGGTACGGTTGTCACCACTGTACTCAACGGCATCAGCAACTCTGTCGCGCTGGTATCGGGTGTGACCAATATTATTAACCTTGGCACGGTGGCGGGCGGCAGCGGCCTCACCGGGTTGGTGCAGACGAACATGCAACCCTCGTGGGTCAAGCTGCACCCCCTCGCGTGGCTCGCTTTCGGCAGCACCAGCAACGCCACGCTCGTCAGCGACACCAGCAGCGCGGCGAATTGGGCGGTGCCGAATCCCGCCGCGCAGTTCGACCCGGTAACGCCGCAGAGCGCGGTGCAGATATTCCCGGACACCATCGGCTACACGGGAGGGACGTGGACGGTAACGCTCGGAATGGACGAGCCGGTAGCCGGCACGGCGACAACCGTGTGGGAGTTCGCCGCCGGGACAATCACCAACACGCCGCTGCCAACGACCGTGACGCCGCAACTCATCGTCACGCAGGCCGTCAGCACCGTGGCGAATAGTACCGTCCAGATCGTGGCGCAATGGAACCCCGCGTTGCCGGTCAACTCGACAACGAACTGGTGGCTCTGGGTTCGCCGCAACGCAACCAACACCTTCGACACCGCCACCAGCACCAACAACATCCGAGCCGGGAGCATCCGATTCCCATGAGACACCTACTGGCTTTTCTGGCGCTGGCATCGTCCACGTTCGCGCAAGTTCCGAACTCCCTCACGAACGCTGTTGCGCGTTATCGGTTAGCGGCAGATGCCATTGATTCTGCACGCGGAAACAACGGAACAATTTTCGGCTCGCCGGCATTTACCGGCGGCAGCCCTGTGACAGGAAATGCCGTCAGATTCACAGCCAACACCCAATCCATCAGCGCATCTTCGACGCCGGCGGTGGCGAGCCTGAGTAACAACTTTGCCGTGTCGCTATGGATGAAGATGGCTGTTTATAATCCCTCTGCCGCTTCGACGGTCGCGCAAAAAGTAACAGTAGGCACGAACGGGTGGATGTTGTGGGTCGGCGAGGCCTCTGCGCCGACGAACCTCGTATTTTTCACCTACGGCACCTCGCCAAACAACCAGTCGAGTCTAGGCTATACCGTGCCGCTCAATCGTTGGGTGTTCATCGTGTGCCAGCTCACCGGCTCCCGGTCGCAAACATGGGCGAACGGCAGGTTGGTTCGGGATGTCGCAATCACCGGTTCCGCCACAACAAACACTCAGCCGTTCATAATTGGGAACTATGCGGGAGTTGGAGACTCGTTCAAGGGTCAGTTGTGCGATGTAAATATCTATCCATACTCGTTATCACCTCAAACAATCGGCTGGCTCTACACCTTCAAGCCATACCAATGAAAACCACTCTCTGCATCCTGTTACTCTCAGCCTCGCTTGCCGTCGCCGGACTCTGGAAACGCGGCGACGACGTGCGCGAACTGCCTGACGGCAGCCCCAAGTGGGCGGCAATGGGCTACGCGCCGGTGCAAGTCTCGCAGGTGGTCACGGCCACGGTCACCAACGACTTGATTGCGTTCGGAGATACATCGTCCCAGACCAATGCGCTGACCAAAATTAACGCGCTTAACATGACCACGCTGCCCAACGACCCGCTCACCCTGAACCTTGCGGGCGCGACCCTCAGCAACATGACCAGCGCGGGTTACGTTTACGGCGGCATCATCAGTAACGGCATAGTTCAAGGGAAGCTGCTCTATGTCACCACCATCGGGCCGAACACTACTGGGAATGTAGTGCGAATTAGGAGAGAATGACTCCGCCGTCTGCCCGAACACCGCCCGGATGTAGTGCTCAAAAGCCGGTCTTAATGCTATTTGGAAGGCTATTTAGCGGGTGCCAGGAATGCCTCATCCCCCGCGTGGATTGATGTCCGCCTGTACTGCGACGACTGGGTGATCCATAGCGACTGGGGAATGCCCATCTGAAGCATCGGCTTCACCGCCTGCCTGCCAGCAAAATCGGCTTATTGCTCAAACCATCCGCTATTTTTGCTCAAACCGCGCCGCCGCTACAGCTGCCGGCCGATGGCCAAGACAGCCTGACGTTCACCAACGGCGACCAGTTTGTCGGCACGTTGGCCGGCTGCGAGGGCGGCGTGATCCGCTGGCAGTCGCCGGCCTTCAAAGAACCGATCCGGTT
>Ga0315909_10002249_pt1 | contig 25005 bp, 21 predicted proteins | sample LakEriMetagenome_11_FD_203527 | JGI IMG/M metagenome (GOLD analysis project Ga0315909, IMG submission 203527) | Freshwater fungal communities from buoy surface, Lake Erie, Ohio, United States - Buoy 2 MA125 | ecosystem: Environmental > Aquatic > Freshwater > Lake | place: USA: Lake Erie, Ohio...
AATAAAAACATAGAAAATAATATAGCGAACCAATATAAAAGTTGGTGTGTATATAGACTAAGCATGTCACTCACAGTTCTAATTATTGACAAAACTGGCTCGGTTACCGAGCAAACCATTAAAAAGTTCGATGAAGCCGACTTATATAAAAAGGCGGGGCTAAAGTCGGCGGCCGGATTTAAAATGTATACGGAATGGGTAGTTCCAGAGTTGAATGGAAAGTCATATCACGTTTGCTTATATGGTAAGGCCGACGGGCGCGCAAACAGCGAAAACAAATATGAATTCCCGCCGCCGGTCGACAACGTGTTGTTCTTTGGTAGCTGTATCTTGCTCGCAAAAGGTCCCGACGATAAATATGTGAATTTAACCGAAGTAGAATGGAATTCTATTTACGACTATTTGCATGGCGGATTTGAAGATATCGGCGACGAAGACGACGATGAAGAGGACGAAGAAGATGAAGACGACGACCTCCCTCGTACCAAATCGGGATACGTGAAAGACGATTTTGTAGTAGATGACGACGAAGAAGAGGAAGAAGAAGATGAAGAAGAAGAAGAGGAAGATGACGATGACGAGGAGGAAGAAGAAGTCAAGCCAAAATCAAAGCGTAAGCCGGCAGCAAAAGCAAAGGCGGCAAAAGCGAAGCAGGTAAAGGAATCGAAGCCAGCAAAGAAAAATCAAAAGCTGCAAACGGTTTTTGTAGCCGCGGAACAGCCACAAAACTTTCTAGAATGTACCGGCGAATTGAGCGAAGAAGAGTACATTTAGACAATGGTGTGATATCACCGACATACTTATATCTTGACATAATATAACTATTATGCCAAAAAATCGTGCAACACAATCAAAACTGAAACATAATTCAAAAAATACGATTACCCGGAAAAATAAATATTACAATGGTGGCGGGGGTGACTCTATTGCTCAACAGCTACGAAGTGTAGAGCACCGAGATAATTTTAGAAGTATGTTTAACAATATGTTTCATAATATTTACAAAACGCAAACCGATCCAGATCCATCCAAATACGAAGAAAGTATAAAAGAACTTATGCGGTCAATGAAAAGGCTTAGATCCGGCATCAATACATTGATACCCATTACGAATGATTATATGCCAATTAATAAAAAAAAATATCAACAAAGTGTCACACCATTAATCGGGTTTGTACCAGTTTTGTGTATAATAATACATCATTTAAAAAACTTACAAGATGTTCGTCGGTTAATCATAGAGTTTAATCGAAATTCTGGAAACATAAATTTGGCGAGTATTAAAGGGAATATTACCGCACTTTCGTGTGCAATAGACGTGGGAAATATTTATATTATAAAAGAATTAATCCAACGCGGGGCGGATGTAAATAGTTTGACCGAAACTGCGCAAGCGCGATTGCAACAATTGATTGCAGATGAGGCTGTCCGCACACCGCCCATTGTCGATACAATGGTCGAACCCGTCCCGGAATTTGTACGTGTAAATAGCTTAACTGACCAACCGCAAGTAGAACTACCGATTACACAGACCATCATTGAAGAGATTAAACCAAAGAAGGAACGACGACCAAAAACAGTAGCATTACAACCACAAACACATATACAACCTGTGTCTATACAACCTGTGCCAAATCCGGCCATGCCAAAATTATCATTGCCATTTGAACTGCCCGGACAAACCGGTTATCCAATAAATACCATTCCTGCATTTTGGGCACCCATTTTCAATAAAAATCCAACTGAATTGACTAGTTTGAGAGACAAACTAAGAGAGGCACTCGCCTTAGATAATGTTATACCGATGGAAAAGAACGAAATGCGAAATATATGGTCTATTTGTGAAATGATTCAAACGATGATACCGACATATTATGTTCCAACAAAAAATGCCCCTTATTGGATTGGCGACACCATGTACGCAGATAAACCCATCGATTTTGCACGATTCAATATGTCATTATGCACATGTTTAATTATTTTTGGCATATTATCCGATAGAATGGTTGGACAAGATTATGAATTCATTTTTAAAGGGGGGAAGGCGATACAATTAGTATTGGGACAAATCTCGGGGAATCCACAATATATAAGTGAAGATATTGATATATTAGTAAGACCTGCACATGGGACACCATACAACAAAGACGTAGCTAAAAATTTGGCATCACACATAGGTTACCTCATTAAATGGTTCTTAACGTATATTGAATTACCGACTGAAATGTTAAAAGATGACACAAAACCGGTTTCACTAACTATCGCGGTTGCATTACCGGACGTCCAAGATAACACTATATGTGATTCAACATCCAAGGCGAACCCAAACATAGTAAAAATCAGTTACAATAAAGTGGGAACACGTATATGTAAAGCATTTGCCGACATCGATTTCAAAGAAACACCTGCAGAAGTGTCTTCCTATTTTAAAACAACACACAAATACCCATTTCACATAGAGGATCTACAAACCGATTTGTTGTTTATTTGCCCAAATATAGGTTCGCTTATCGATGAAAAGATTTATTTGTATGCAAAATATACGAGATTTAAATTATTATTAGAAAAAGGCGAAAAAATACTGGACGAAGGATATGAAACAGTTAACCTTAAGAATTGTAAGTTTTACATGGACAAATTTGCGAAAGCATTATTAGCCCTTACATTAGGATTGGTACGGTCGAGACAACCGGGGCTACTAAACGCCGCATTATTGGGTTACCAAATGAAATTTGTAGAGAAACGCATGGAATCGCATAATATACCGGACCCACTCAAAGCCGAAATAATGAAGGCGTTGTTTCCGCAGAAATCGGGCGAAGACGCATAATACGCCACGACCACATGCTGGCCGCCGTAAAATTGATTCAGTTAACACTTATTTAACTGAATCAAAATAAAGGTAATTCGTGTTACACAAACAATATGCACACTGTAGAAAATCCCACGCAGTTTCGGAACAATATTTGCGCAAAGTTAGCGCTCGTTATTGGAGATGAAATATTAAGTACCAATCTGGAAAAAGGCGTATTTAACTACACTATTAAGGAAGGAACCAGTAAAAAAATAATCAAGAAGTGGGACAACCCGCATTTTGTACAATTGTATTTGGACCGGCTGCGAAGCATTTATATCAATTTGAAAAACGCAGAATTGTTAGAACAACTCAAAATGGGCGAAATAACCCCGCAAACGCTGGCATTTATGACACATCAGGAAATGAATCAAATGCGATGGAAAGAGTTGATTGAACAAAAAATAAAGCGAGATGCAAACAAATATACTACAAATATCCAAGCATCAACCGATATGTTTACATGCCGCAAATGCAAATCGAAACGATGCACATACTATGAATTGCAAACGCGCAGTGCAGATGAACCTGCAACTATATTTGTAACCTGTTTGGATTGCGGTAAAAACTGGAAATCGTAAATAATCAAACATGGAATAATTGGAAGCGCATCTAAAAAAACACACATATAGCCGACAAATCATGTACGCAAATAACGTTTAATATCATTATAATAAAATATATTACCTTTTTTTCTGTTTATAAAAAATACCTGGTTGTGCATACAAATTTTGTTGTGAATATATTTTAGTTTAATAAACATATTTATTTGATCTACAACAAATGCATCTAATACAATAATATGTGAATTTTTACAAAATAAGCCATTCATAAAATAGGGGGAACCACCTGTTAAAATTACATTTACACTGGAATTAACGGTGTTTATTTGGTCATTTAAGTCAACGATTTCATCGGTGTTTAATATGATACCGTTGGAATTCTGTATATTATTATGTATATCTGTGGTATTATATGTTCTGTCGTTATTTTTAAAATTTTCCTTGTTTTGTCTAGGTAAAAGAATACTTTGTATATTTTTCGGGTTATCTGCGCATTTTAAAGTTAGTTCGTGAATCAAATAATCGACTTGTTGTTTCCACCGGTCGTCAATCGTGTTAATGTTAAGAGATGATATCGGCATGGGAAATATGCATATATTTGATGGAACTAAATTATATACGATATCACTTTGGTTTATGTGAAAAAAGTCACAAAATATTTTTTTATAAGTTTTAAATGCTTTCAAATATAATTTTAAAGTGGGGTATTTACGTTTGAGTATAGTAAAAAGAGGTAGATAAATGGCACATTCTGCGACCCAGTGAAAGAATGCTTCGTGGCTTAATGTATCTATAATAAGGTAGTGAGATTTATCGATATTTCGGTTATTGTTATCCATTTCTACAATCCATTTATTATGTGAACTTTCTAATGTTATAACATTTTGTATCTCGGTATATTGATATATTGATTCTGTTAATATATCTATATTATTAAACGGTTCGCATATTTCTATCATGCAACCGTATATGATCTACGAATATTTTAATATGTGAACAAAATATGAGAAAAATACAATAAAAAATATATACAAATAAATCTCGAATAATCAACTGCATTACATAAGTATCTCCAAATCTTCCATGCGCCAATATTCGCAACCTCCATTCGGCATGGGTCGTTTGATAATAAAGGGTATTTTTTTTTCGTTAAATTCTTTGGATGCAATGACATAGTCATCGATGATGTTTTCGTCCACTTCGACGAGTGGTGTTGCGCCGGCACCTAGCTGCGCCGCACGCTCGCCAATCAGTTTCGCTTTTTCATATCTGGTGATAAACGGCACCGACTTATGTAGTGGGTCAATAATTGCACCGGATTCATTGCGAGTCACTTTTGACATATTCAAAATCTCGTCATAATTGTGTGATTTCATTTCGGGATGGTAATCCGCAATGATTTGTGTGTGCAACGATTCATCGAATTTTTGTAAATAGTTTTCGTCGTCATCTGTATCGTCTTCATGCTCGCTATCATAATCTGCTATGCTTACTTGTTTATTTTGTAGACCCGCGGTTGTTTGAGGGGCAACTTTACTAGCAAAACCAGCGTCTTCGTCGTCACTATCCACATCCGCATATTCATCTTCACTATCGTCGGCATCATCGTCTTCTGTATCGATAGCATCGTCGTCGTCACTATCGGCCGCGCCAGGTGGAGGCGGGGGTCGAACATTTTCGTCGTCGCTGTCATCATCGTTTTCATCTTCCGTATCTTCGTCGGCATCGGCAGGAGGCGGTGGGACATAATTCTCATCATCGCTATCCATCGAATTTGCGACAATTGGTTCAGCATTATTGGTCGGGTCCATTTTCGATCAGGTTATAATATATACATATCTTATTTTCTAAATAATTAAATCAATTTTTCAACTATAGCAAATCTATCAGTTCAACCGGTTTATTTATGTTGATTCGTTTTCCACGTGGTATCACAAACGGTGCAAATATATAAATATTTCATGTTTGCGTCATCGTACCGAATATACACAACCTCGGGGTTCGCATACGGCTCGGTCATGTTCGACTTGCATTTATCGCTGGGGCATTTCATGGCGAAACTGCGAGGCAACGTTGGGTCGTGTTTCGTATATTTATTTACAATTCGCGACAAATGTTGTTCGGTGTTATTCGACTGAACATCCAAAATGCAGCCACCATCTTGCGCAATGGTTGAATCAACATGTTTGCAATTGCGACAATAGTGTTCGAGCTTATTCGGGTCGTCTACGTTCACACTAATATAATACATGTTATCGCATTGTTCGCAAAACTTCATTTTAAACTCTATATATAATAGGAAGATTATTTTGCATAACGATGCTAAACGAATATCAATTTTTCGACAATACATGCGTAAAATACACACAATTTGTATAGTTCGAATACGCACGAAAAATTGATTTATTGAAATGAAAATAAAAATATGGTATTAATATAACCTATCAAATGATGGAGTCAAGTAACACTGAACCATTATCTAGTTCCAAGATAATACCGCACATTACTGATTATCGAGATGTATTTGATTTCTTGTCAAGACATATTGCTAAAAAGAAAACAGATTCCAATGCAACTGTAACTATTACAAATACGCGCATTGGAGACAGTAATGCTGGAATACCCGGCGGATCATATAATATCACGGATGGAGAGTATCCGACCTTTTTGGATTTGTACTATCGAGATGTACTGTCGCAAAATAAAAAGGAATATTTGACCGAAAAACAACGAGATAATGACGGGCCCATATTAGTTGACCTGGATTTGCGTCACACATATGACACGGACGAGCGACAATATACAAAGGAGCATGTCGACGATCTCATTGATATTTATTTAGAAGAACTGAAACAAATATACCAGATGGATGACAGCACTGCATTTACCGTCTATATATTTGAAAAGCCAACCGTGAACCGTGTGCAGGAAAAAAACTGCACGAAGGATGGTATTCATATGTTGATTAGTATACAGGCGGATCATGCGGTCCAGCAGATTCTGCGAAAGCGAGTTATGCCAAAAGTAAAAGAGGCGTGGTCGGAATTGCCATTGATTAACAATTGGCAGGACGTGTTTGATGAAGGAATCAGCAAAGGCACCACGAATTGGCAACTCTACGGTTCGCGGAAGCCAGGAAATGAACGTTATCGGTTGACACGTGTTTGTAAGATCACAGTTGACCCGGCAGACAATGAGATTATCAATCGCGATTTCCCGGTATCGAAAATAAATATGGAAACTGAAATCCATAAGTTATCCGTTCGATACAAATCCAATGCGGTGCTGTTTATGCGAAACGATTTTGTAAGTGAGTATAAACAATTTACAGATGCGTCTACGCGTAATGTGAATCGTCCACAAACGGCTAACCCTGCTGCAGCGGCTGCGGAAATCCAACATCGTGCGGATATATTAGACGATATTAGTACGATTGCGTCCATCCGCAATAAAGACGAGTTAGAGGTCATGGTAAACAATTTCATTGAAGTAACGGAAGGCTCCGTGAATGATTATCATTTGAAGACGGTTTATGATTACACCATGATATTGCCCGAAAAGTATTATGGACAAGGATCATATGACAGATGGAAGCGAGTCGGGTGGGTGTTAAGGAATACCAGCACCAAATTGTTGATTGTGTGGATTGCGTTTAGTGCAAAATCCAGTACGTTTTCATACAGCAGCATCCCCGAACTGTGCGATACATGGAGAAAGTTCGATTTGAGATTGCATGGCGGATTGACCAAATTGTCGTTGATTCATTGGGCAAAAACAGATGCGCCCGAAGCATATGAGAAGGTTTTGCACGGCACGCTCGATTATTATATTGAACACACCATCACCGGATTCAATGCCAAAGAGCGAGTACCGGATTTCGATTTGGCAAACGTATTATACCAAATGTATAAGCACGAATATGTATGTGTGAGTGTTACCAAAAATATGTGGTTTCGGTATAAAAATAATCGATGGGAAGAGATCGATTCTGGTACCACACTGCGTCTTGCGATATCCAAATCTTTGCGAACGTTGTATAATCAAAAAGGGTCAAACAGCATGGCTGATGCAGCAGCTATTCCAACGGAGAAGGCGATTGATTTGGAGAAAGATGCGGATTTTGAGAAAAATCGGTCACTTAAAATATTGGCGATTAGCAATCGATTGGCAAATACAAATGATAAGAAAAACATCATGACAGAAGCGAAAGAGTTGTTTTATGATGGGTCGTTTTTAGAGAAAATGGACACGAATCCATATTTATTGTGTTTTAACAATGGTGTCATTGATTTCAGGGAAAAATGCTTCCGTAAAGGACAGCCCGAAGATATCATTTCTTTGTGTACCAATATTGACTATGTTCCATTGAATCCATCGAAGCATAAGAAATTAATGGATGAAATTAATGATTTCATGAGTAAGTTATTTCCCGACAAGGCACTGTGTAAATATATGTGGGAACATTTGGCGTCTACGCTAATTGGTACATCGGCAAATCAAACGTTTAACATGTATATTGGTGTTGGGTCGAACGGAAAATCCGTCTTAATGAATTTGATGGAAAAGGTATTGGGTCAATATAAAGGCGATGTTCCCACCACATTGGTCACGGAAAAACGTGGTAAAGTTGGTGGTCTTGCACCGGAAATCGTGCAATTGAAAGGTATACGATATGCGGTAATGCAAGAGCCGAGTAAAGGGGATGTTATTAATGAAGGTATGATGAAGCAATTGACGAGTGGTAAGGACCCGATTCAGGGTAGAGCGCCATATATGCCCAAAACCATTTCATTCATTCCGCAATTTAAGTTGGCGGTTGCATGTAACGCATTGATGGGTGTAAAGGCAAATGATCACGGTACATGGAGACGTATTCGTGTCGTTCCATTCAAGTCATTATTCACAGAAACGCCGGTTGATGACGACCCGGATAAGCCGCATCAGTTTATGTTGGACAAGAACATTGAAGAGAAGTTTGATGAATGGAAGGAAGTATTTGCAGCGATGTTGGTAGATATTGCATTCAAAACGGGCGGGGTCGTGAACGATTGCGATATTGTCATGTCAAAGAGCAATGAATATCGCCAGAGTCAGGATTACATATCCGAGTTTATTCGCGATCGTATTACAAGAGATGCGAATGGGCGAATCAAGCAAATGGAGTTGAATAATGAATTTTCGATATGGTATATGTCGAATTATGGCGGTCGTGGGCCAAGTCCAAAGGAATTACACGAATATATGGACAAGGAGTTTGGACGTAAGCGTCAACAAACCTGGTCTGGTGTTCGTATTAAGTATGAACGCGATGAAATGCCATCGGCATTGGCAGACAATGCGAGCGACGAAGCAGAAGATACGGATGACGGGATTGATGTAGAAAATTTATAATACGATAAAAACATATACAAAAGAAAAATGATACAATACTATATATTATTGTATCATCATGTGGAAATATAAGCACGTTGTTGTAAATGAAGAGCATAAAAAACAATTAGAAAATCAAGAAAAATGGCGCCAAAAACAACTGGACATTTTTTATCGTACAGGTAAGCCAATATTTACGATGCAATTGGATACAATGCATCTACGTAAACACAACAACCCGAACTTTTTTGTCGAAAATGGTAGATGACTGCAACCTTTTCAGTCTTTTCATACTTCTCATTCTTTTCATACTTCTCATACTTTTCATTCATTCTGGTCCATTCATTCTGGTCCATTCGACCCGTTCCAAAAACTCTTTGTCCAAACGCGCTTTGTGTTCTTCTTCTGCATCAATATCCCGATCGACCGGATTACCCGTAATGAATGCGCCGATATATACACTCGTATTATAAATAGCGATTTCAATCAAATGGATTACAAACGGGTAGGCAATTATGAATAAACCCAGTCCAATTTTAACGTATATGCTTAAATCGTATTTAGTAAATAGGTAGTACAACACAAAAATGATGCTAATAAAATAGGCATATGTTAAGATTGTATTTAACAACGTTAGCGTCTCGATCGTTTGAACCTGATGAATATATTTTTGTTGAAATAATAATTCCCGGTCCGTCAAAATATCTTCTGGGCTACGGGGCATTCTATATTATACTATACATATTTATTTCGCTCGGCGAATTTGACAATGCAATATTTTTATTGTACTTCAAACGTTCCGCCAAAAAATCATCCATGTTCTCAAATCCTTGCACACATTTGCGCGAGCTTTCATTCCACACAACATTGTTAGAAGAATCGCAACATGCAGCTCCAACACACCCACCAATGTCAATACTGCCTAACAAATCTCCGGATGCAGCCGCAGCCGCCTTATTTTGTTGAATTTGTTCGGGGGTATCAACAGTCGGTTTGTCTAAATCTAATTCGTTGTAATTCATGTGAGACCTCGCCTGAATATTTGCATACAGTGTAAACATTTTGATAACGGTAGCCAATCCAATTATTACCATAAGCACCTGTAATATAAACTCCGGCATAAATGGTATCAATCGCCCGCCGATAACAATGACTACGATTACAAACATCCCCAACACGAATGTCAGCAGAATTTGATTGTATTGTTCTGTGCGCAATCGCATGTTCTCATTGAACTCTACCATGCGTTTCTTCGTAATTAGATTGTCTTCTACGATTTGAATATTGGTCTGTATGCGTTTGTTCTCATCGTCTACTATGGCTTTCACTTCATTTTGATTTAATAGCAGTTGTTTGTTTTTTTCATCCGCATTTGCAGTGATTGTTTGAATAGAATTTAATCCGTTTGTCACGGAAGCGGTGTCGATGTTCGATGTATTTGTTCCAAGTGATGATAAGATAGATTGTATAGTTGTTAATATAGACTGGATGCTAGTTTGGTCTGGCGCGGTACTTGACATTATATAATACTACTACATTTTTCTACATATAAAATGATAATACGACTAAAGATGCGACTGCGATTGAACCTAGAATATAGACCTGGTTGTTTGCATCATTTAATAGTGCAGAGTCGCGAATCATTTCATCCGCGGCACTGGGTCGCATCTTGCCATGGGTTGGAATGTACTTTTTATATTTTGGGTTCTCCTGTAATTTTTCGTTTTGGTCTAATCTAGTAGAAATATCGGCTGAATTGAGGATTGCCTGATTTCTGCCAGATTCAAATGAACCAATGTTCGTTTTAATAGTGGCTACTTGTGAAACCGCGGCATTCACATCAAACCCTTCGGTTAGTGTTAGAGCATTCATTGTAAGGGGGGTGTAGCGGGTATAAGGAATATATGGCATTACTAAATAATATTATAGCATATTGTGATATAATATTGTCTAAAGGTCAGTGAATATGTAATATACGATAGACGTGGCTAGAGCGGTCAATAATATATTTGTGTATATGGCATTATCATATAATTGTTTTTTGTTTGCATATCTGGAAGTTTTACTGACGTCGTTATTATTTGCGCTATTCAATTCTTGTACGTTATTTTTTAGTTTGGTATAATCATTTTGCACCGATTTATAGTTTGCGACGAGTTTCGCATGAGTTTCGTCTGCATTATCATTCATGTTAAATTGCGTGAAGCCTTCACTCGATTTCGTCGTGGCAGGTTTAAGCATGTCGACATTTGTTTCGGTCATTGACTTATTAAAATTGGTATCATTGTAAATATCTTTACACTTATTTTTCTTCGGGTCTATACAGGTTTTATATTCTTCATCTAACCGATTCTTGTTATCATTTTCATGGTTATATGTGGCCAATTTTTGTTGATATATAGAATTTAAGGGTTCACAGTCTTGTATTTTGTCCTTGCAATCATTGTCGTATTCGGCGTATTTTTGTTCTAGTTGTTTTGTTTGGTCGTCACGGTCAGCAATAAGCTTAGTGAGTGCATTACGCTCATCTGCCGAACATGTATTGTCATATTTCGCTTTACAATCCGTGTATTGTTTGTTTAATTCAGTTAGCTCTGCATTATATTGATTCAACAATGTCTCTTGCTTCGCAATCACCGCACTAAGTTCTCTACATGCTTCTTCTCGTCTACCATAATAGAATTGTTGTTTAATCAAAATAACCCGGTCATTATCATTTCTATTTTTATTTTTATTAATGGTGGATTCAGTCGCTTCTAGCTGTTTTAATGTAGAATTATAATTATTCATTTCTGCGGTCAATGCATTTAAATTCTGTTGTGCGGTTTGTATTCTATTAGCGTTGTCTCTTAATGCAGCATTCGCTTGATTTACTCGCGGGACATACAATGAACGTAACCATCGTCGTGTGAAAATATTGCCGCTATTCGAAAGACGTACATATTGGTTACGCGAATTTTCTAATGAAGATTTTTGCCGATTAAGTGCATCAATCGTATACTGCGCCTGCTGCAGATTTGGACGTATGCGTTGTATATTAACCTTTATGGGTGCAATCTGACTAGATATTGTGGTTAACTCTGCCCGATAACCATCCGCAGATTTCAATAATTCTTCGTTTCTATTAGTATAATAGGCTTTAAACTGCGTGTTAGTCATAGATGTATCAAACTCCTGCATTTTGTTGTTTATTCTATATATTACATAGAATAAAAACTGAGTAAATTACTAAATTAGGTGCCACATTTGTTTATTTCGTATAATTTTTTGTTATCATTGATTTGATTCTTTAAATTTTCGATTTGAGTTACCTTAATTTGGATGTCCTGCTTCTTTTTTTCACATTCTGCTTTGTGCAAATCGCATGTGCTTAGTATTTTTCTTTTATCCTCGATTTTCGAATTAAAATCGTCTATATTTTTTTGAATATTATCAATCGCGGTCATGATTCCCGCGCATTTATTTTTATGATTATTACATGTATTAAAATTCTTTGATGCTTCATTGTATGCGGGTTCTAATTCTGCAACAATAGCGACCTTGGTGTTATATTGGGTATTCAGGTCATCACATAACAATTTATTCGCCAAACTACACTCGATGTGCTTTGCTCGTGAACTGTTTAAATCTGTAACCGAGTCGGTAACTACACCGCTTTGTGTGATTGTATCCAACCCCTCAATTATAAATCCACTAGACGGACGGGCAGATTTCACATACTCGTCTGGTTTAAACATTTGATAATTATATAGTTTATTCGTGGGATTCGAAGAACATATATTGCACTGTTGCATAATCCGTTCGGTAATATATTATAATACGTGTATATTTTTTACCACGATTTCGTATCATATACATTGTTATACACTAAATTTGTAACATACTGGCCAAAATTATACACACCATATTGAACCGGATAAACGATAAATGGGTATGCAAATAATAACATCAACATGAAGAGTTTTCTATAATATAATGTACTATACCTAAACGACCCATATGCATAGTATGCGTAATATATCAAAAAACCATAATAAATGAAAAACAAAAATAGATTGACTACATATATGTCATTCGTTTGGTCTTGTATATATGCACTTTGCTGAATATCTACAGGATGTGCTTCCTGGTTTTGTTTGTATTTGGTTAAATTATCACCCGTTAAATCTGCCATTATATACTCTTCATACATTTGAATTTTTTAGTCTAAAAATCATAATTGCGGCGATTAATATACCAGCGCTAAGATTAACAGCATCTAACAGTGATCGTTGATAGAAATAACGTGTGTTTTCGAGATGATTCAAGTTTGCATCGTGTTTCACTGCTTGTGTTTTTGCATCAATGTCGGTCGGCGCCATGTGTAATTATACATTTATGAAGATTTAAATCCTTGAAGAATTAAAATGAGATATTTTAAATCGTCTTTTTGTCTTTTTATCTTTTCTTGTGAAAATACACATAAAATTGGCTAAAACTATACACCCTTGAACATTTATAATGGAACGCCCGAAGGCGTTCCACTAGATGTGAAAGGGCAACCGTTACCGATAAATCAACTGAAAGGCAATCCTCCTATGGAGGATTGTTCCATTTCAAATGTTCATCGGTGTATGTGTATCGGTGTATGTGTATCGGTTTATACATCGATTATTTGTCAGGATTATAAAAAAATGGAGAACCGTATTAAGATTTCATAATGAAAACGATCGCTGCCAATATACCCACACCTAAATTAAACGTATTTGCAATAACATCTGTGTATACGGTTTTCGTGCTATTATATCTGGATTCTGCGCCGGAATTTTTCTCTTCCGTGTTTATTAATTTTCCATTTGGTGCACGGGTAGGACGCGATGATCGCACAGATTTAATTGCCGCAGTAGGTATGATCGTATCTGTTAATTGAAGTGTTACTACTGGGTCTGTAGTTGGTGTGGTTGACATGGTTTCAACTGCATACCCACCGGTCGCGTTTATAATATCGACTTTCAATAATTTGCCGTCTACATCTTCATATGCGAATCCAAATTTCGTCGGGTCGGTGCTTAAATCCGCTGATAACCCGCTAAATATACCAGCTCCATTTACCATCTTGCTACCTAGATATGTTTTAAAATCATTCGTGAAAATATGGACTTTTCCGAGTGGTACGGGGGATAGACCTGCTTTATCCAAAACCGCTCCAGTATTATCAGATATTCTACGTCCAATCACAGTTTGAATTTGATTATTTGTGTTTGTTGATATTTGTCGATTTGAATCCTGATTCTTGATTGCATTATTCGCTGCGTTTAAATTATCCCAGCCTTGTTTATATTGATTTGCAGACGAACGGTTCAGGGCACAAAAGTTTGCAATGCCCTCGATGACTGATGTCTCTTTCGCATCGGTTTTTTCTTTTTTATTGCTTTGACTGGCGTAGCTACGAGTTGATTCATAAGAAAAAGGATATTCACTATATTCAACCGACCCCATTTATATAATAGCTATCTAAAATACTTACACGCACACTCTATAATATTCGGTATTCAGCGCAGTCGCGCTTTTTCTGTCATATTTGCATACTTCCCCTGGACGAAGACAAATCGCTAATGATTGTGGGTCGAATCGCGATACTTCGGGCAGCTGTTTCACGGACATCAAATTAAATTTCTGTTTCAACGTCTCGACTTCGGCGGTTGATAAAATCTTTGCTTTGGGCACCAATGTATGTTTCAAAATGTTATATTGCAAACGCTTAATGTTATGGATTACAATGAAAATGCCGTCATGCTCGTACAAATAATTGATTTTGGCAACAATTGTGTCATTCGGTTCATCTTCGGTTACAATAATAAGGCAGTCTTCTTTGGTTAATACGTTTTCTATGAAATAGAGATCTTCGATAATATCATCTAAATCCGGCTTCTTTATCTGTTTCGCTTTCAAATAATATTTAATATATATTTTTCGGTTATTTGTACTATGTGTTAACAGCATATCTAACTGTGTATTTTTATACATGGCATCGACTTCATTAATACTAAAGGTACTATAATCATCGGTTTTGTATCCCTTTTCTGTCAATATTTCCACCAACGTATTTCGTGAATTATATACAGATAAAATCTTATTACTGGAAGCACTCATTGTGTAATATACTAATAATTGATACTTTATATTTTTTACAAACTATCAATTTTTCACCGCAACCTTCGCATTACACTTTCTTTATTATCATTCCCTTGCTAAAATCGAGAGAATTATCGGCAGATGCTTGCTCAGGTACATCGCCATTTGATTGTGGTTTCATTTTGATAAGAGCTTGACCGGGAGCGGCAGCGGTACCAATATTTGTTGTTGCATCAGTTGCGTCGACCTGATATTGTGTCGTATTCGACGGTTCTGTCATATCATTTCCATTTACGATTTTAATATTAATCGCCGGCATGTTTGTTGGCTCTGCTGGTTTATTTGCATTTGCTTGCTGTACAGGCTCGTCGTATAATGGCTGAATCGCCGGGCTATTGTATGCAAAATCGCCGGGTCTATATATATCTAGTTCAGTGACTACTTTAATTGTATCGCTCATATCTAATCCAGCATTATCGCGAGTGTCAATTGTAATAAATTTATCACCAATGTTCTTAACCGCCCATATTCTGCCGGGTTTTGAATCGCCTCTAAATATCACAGATTCGCCGACATAAAACTCTGGTCGTGGTCCGGCTGATTGTGAATTATCAGGCGTGTTGGGATCATATGCAGGTGAATTCGATTGGCCATGTTTTTCGGGAACATATGGCGAATTGGGATTATATGCAGGAGAATCCGGATTTACAGATTCCAGCAAATGTTGATATTCCGCATCTGTGGGTTGATATACATTATCCAAGTTTACTGGAGAGCCAGGTGCAAATGGAATTGAGTCGGGTGACTTGGGTGCAAATGGAATAGAATCAGGAGAGTCCTGTGCAAACGGAATTGAGTCCGGAGAGTCCTGCGCAAATGGAATTGAATCGGGTGATCCCTGTAAAGAGTTAATACTTTCAAATGTTGCCATCTGGTTTCCAGAATATCCTTTACTCAATATTTGTTTGATTTGCAATACTAATGAATTCGGTGTGTCCGCTTTATTCTTTGTAAGTGCGTTCAAATTGTTTGAGAAGGACATATTTTCGATTTGATCGATATTGTCTTCTGTAATAATACGCATTTGAACATTGATGGCCTGTAATTCCTGGATCAACAACTTAAACGAATACGGTACTTCAACCACACTAAAACTGCGGCCGAATTTGCTTACGGTTTCAATATTCATTTTACTAGTGTCAATATTGTCAGTGAACCGGATCGGCCCATCTGCCATTGGACTCATGAATAAGTTCTTCGCTGGATTATAAATAGCAATCATACCGGTTGTATTGCATATAGCGATTTTGTACTTGTCGCCGCGTTCCATCATGGATTCTTGTAAAAATGCACTTGCACCATGTGATATAACACCATCACGCTCCATCTCACCTATGCGCAACCCACCATCATTTGCACGACCACTAACCGGTTGTCGGGTGAGTGCCGTTCGAGGGCCCAATGCACGATAATTAATCTTATCTTTCACCATGTGTTTCAAACGCATATAATAATTCGGTCCCATGAATATTTCCACTTCTAATTGTTCGCCAGTCATTCCATTGTATAATACTTCGTTTCCACTCGAATGGTAACCCGATTTACATAATAAGTCCCCAAAGACCCCTATTTTGGAACCGTCATTGTTAAAAGCAGTGCAATCGCCAAACGCGCCATACATGGCACTCGCCTTTCCGGTAATGGTTTCAACAAATTGGCCGATGGTCATACGCGATGGAATCGCATGTGGGTTGATAATTAAATCGGGACGAATACCGTTTGCTGCAAAAGGCATGTCACGTTCGGGCACCACTAAACCGATGGTGCCTTTTTGTCCAGCGCGCGACGCCATTTTATCGCCGATATTTGGTATACGCTCTTCGCGGACTCGTATCTTTGCAATGCGAGTGCCTTCTTCGCCTTCAGTAATAAACGTTTTATCTACAATACCGAGCTGTCCTTTCTTGGGAGTTTTCGACGCATCTACTTTCACATCGCTCGCAGCAGAATTCGATGTAGCCATTCCAATCAATATCGTTTTGTCATTTAATTCAGTATTTTCTTTAATCATTCCATGCTTATCTAACTTACTGTAATCGTAGCCCGGTTTCGTGCCGATAACATTATGCTGCATTTCGATATTCATGAACGTGTTTTCGACAGTTGCATCGCTCGTTTTGCTCTTTTCTTCGTGCATTTCATAGGTACTGTAATACGTTGTGCGGAACAATCCGCGTTTTAATGCCCCTTCATTTACTAAAATGGCATCTTCCACGTTATAACCGGTATAACACATGACCGCCACAATCGCATTTTCACCATATGAGTTCTCTTCATTGTTAATATGCTTCAAATATCGAGACTTCACCAATGGGACCTGGCCCGAAACTAATACCACGGCAGTTTTATCCATGCGCACCTGGTGATTGGTGTGATACATAGACACTGCTTGTTTGCTCTGTCCACATGAAAATGAGTTACGAGTCGCCGGATTATTTTCCGGAAAGTTAATCAAATTACACATGGTACCGAATATGAGGGATTCGTGGATTTCTACATGTGTGTGTTGTTTTTGCTTATCTTTTACCAATTCGGCGGCGTTCATTGCAATCAGTGATCCCTCGGTCTCACTTGTATCAATATAATCAATAATGGCCTTTTCCTGTAGAAATCGCGCCAATTTTGCGGGATTCGACTCCACATCAATGTTTTCATACAGTTCGTGTAATTCGTACATTGTGTAGCTGTTCGGGTTAAATCCTTGTACCTTTTTACGATTGAACCCAGTAATCAAATCGTTCCATGTAAACTTATCATCTTCCAAATATTGTTTGATTTTCGGTGTATCATAAGACATTTTGTGGGTTTCGTCGTCGCGGTAAAATATGGGACGACATACACGACCTGCGTCGGTGTATATGAAAATCGTGTTTATCTTAATATCGAAGGAAACACTCGTGTAAATGGGGAGCAACCCATTGCGACGGAACAACTTTATTTTTTGCACTGCATCGACCGGCTCATAAACTGCTCCCGTCCAATATCCATTCACAAAGACCTTTGTCAGTGACGCCAATAAATTCGGCGTACATTCTTCCAACAGCTTCATACTGACCTTTTCACGCAACCATTTTATAATGAGCTCGCGCGAATATCCCTGACTGATATAAGTTGTAATGGCCAAATGTTTGTGCAATCCAATATTTCCACCATCTGGGGTATCGATTGGGTCGAAGAATCCCCACTGCGTATTGTGTAACACACGTGGGCCGACTACTTTTACACTCGCATCCAATGGCAGATTTGTTTTGCGCAAATGGCTTAATGCGGAATTGAAGGATAAACGATTCAAATCTTGCACAACACCGATACGTTTCGTATGCACTTGAGACCCCCAATTTCCTTTGAACGCCTTTTTGAATCCAGCTTCTACAGTGCGTTTACCAAATACTTCTTTGTATTCTTTCTGGATTAACCCATATAAGTTGTCGGCATATAATGATTGATTAAAGAAAATTTTCTTTTCAAATTGCTGATGAATCTCGTGTTGTTGCATCGAATAATATTCGCGAAACAAATCATACATTAACGACCCGACCAACTCGATGCGTTTATATTTGAAGTTGTCGCGGTCAGTGGGCGGCTCGACGCCCGTGTAGACAGACAATAACCGGAATACAATATATCCCAAATAATACGCTTTTTGTGTAAAATTCATTTCGCCTACATGTGGCAAAAAGTAGTCGGCTAAAATCTCGAATGCATGGGGAACTGTCTTACCCTTTGTCAATGTCGCAATGTACTTTAATGCGTTTACCTGATTCAATATACCACCTGCATCGTGGACAGATGGTATAAATAAATCAATCATGTCGGGGTGTTTTTCCAAATCGAGTAAGCAGGTTGTTATGATTTGTTTGTCGCTGATTACACCAAGTGCGCGAAACACAATAAACAGTGGCACTGGTTTACGAACATTCGGTATATTTACAACAATGTTTTTGAATGTGAATTTGCTGGTTGGTGCCATAATTTTGACCGACAATGTTCGAACCGGTTTGGATACGTTTTCGGATACGGACCGGATTTCGGCAGAATACAAATACGTGTCATCGTGAACATCGCGAATATACAACATGTTGTCGCCGAACTTTTCTTGGGAAACAACGGTTTTCTCTTTTCCGTCAATAATAAAATATCCTCCCACATCGTTCATGCATTCGCCCATCGTATGCCGTACTTCCCTGGGTAATCCCGACAAAATGCAATGGTTTGATTGTACCATGATAGGAAATCGACCAAAGAATATTTTTTCTAGAGTGAGGGTGCGCTTTTGGCGATTCGACGTTTCCATCGATTTTGCAGTGGCCTCTTTAAACAACGCCATTTCCGCGGGCGTTAGTTCGACCGCCGTACGTTTTGCCTGTTTTCGGCGAAGCGGGCCTTTTCCAGAACCGCCTTCGGTTTTGTTTTCATCACCCACTTCGGCTTCGGTTTCTTCGCGAATCATGTCTTCGGTACCCACCACAGTAGGCAATTCCCCGTCTTCCAATATATCAATGAATTCAACTTCCACGTCATAATGAATCGTTATACCGTATGTCATATTTCGTAGACGCGCCTCATTTGGATACATATAATGCGCATTATTGTCATCATATATCACAGGTTTACCGAAATATATTTTGCTGCCGTCTTTCCCGCCAAAATACATGATGCACTGTGAACGATAATCATCGATGCGTTCGTCGTATCGGGTTTGTATCTTTACCGGATTCTTTTCATTGAATATTTGGAATATACCCTGCTTAAAAAAGTCATTGTAAGACTCAATGTGGTGTCTTACTAAAGATTGTGGATTGTCTTCGAAATATTTGTTTATCACTTTCCATACGGTAGTATTATCCATATGTCCGTCGTATATAAAATAACATATATATTTTTATGTTATTTCATGTAGATTGTATATCCGCGTTGAGAACTATGTAAATCACAATTGTATATTTGTTTTTATAACGTGTAACTCGTGTAAATCCGCCGAACTGCCGAATATTTAGTAAAAATATTTGTAAATGATATTTTTTCTTGGTATATACTATAATCACCAAATATGGCTGACATGATGAATACTCTCTTTGGTCCTCTTGACCGCAAGTACTGCGACTACTTTTATATTTTGTCCATTTTCGGGTTTGTGTTGTTGGCAGTTTTGTTGGTGTCTTCCCTTTTGGTTGGTATTACCAAGCGCAAGGGTGTTGATTTCTACATGCAAACCATTTCGATTGCTTTAGGATATGCTATCTTCTATTTCCAGAATAGATTATTACATTCCATGTGTGTGGGGACAATGAACTAAATCCGTTTATTTATGAAAACCTTTTTTTCCATATAATATAAATCATTCATGGATATTTTATATTATAGCAACTATTGCAAACACTCCCAGAACATTATACAAACTTTAGTCAAAAGCAATTTAACGAATAAAATCAGCTGTATTTGTATTGACAAACGTACTCGCGACCCCACAAATGGTCAGGTTTATGTTACTTTAGAGAATGGCGGGAAGGTCATCATGCCACCCAATTTACATAGTGTTCCATCTTTGTTATTAGTGAAACAGCAATATCGTGTCATTATGGGTGATGATATATTAAAATATTTGCATCCGGAAATTAAAAATACAATGACATCTAAGCAGAGTGTGCAGGTTGAACCGAGCGGGTATTTTTTAGGAACATCTACAGGTGGTACAAATATTATATCAGAGAAATTTACGAGTTATTCTATGACGCCCGACGAATTAAGTGCAAAAGGAAATGGTGGATCGAGACAAATGTACAATTACATCTCGGTCAAAGATGACATGCATCTCATTAATACACCACCTGATAATTACCGCCCTGATAAGTTATCAACCGATGTTACATTAGATAAATTGCAACAAAAACGCATGGATGAGATTGGGCAATCTAAGTAAATGACGATTATTACACATAAATTTGCGTATTTACGTGTATAGTAAAAAAGACTGCACATCAAATAATTGAGTTAAAGAATATATTTATATGTTTGTATACAATGAAAGGTGTAATTTGCTTGTCTGTATATAATAATGAGTTTGGATTGCCATATTGTCTTAATAATATAAGAAAATTGGCGCCATGTTTTGATACATTTAATATTGTCGTGTTTTACGATGAGTCACATGATCACTCATTACATATATTAGATGATTTTAACCTACATAATCCAATAAGTTTAACCATCATTGTGAATGATAATACCAGGTTCGAAGAAAGAACTGCAAATATAGCTTTTTCTAGAAATGTATTGTTAAATTATGTGCGAACGAAATTTGCTGACTATGATTATTTCATAATGATGGATACAAATGAATATTCGTGCATCGGTGACATTCAATTAGACGTATTTAAAGATGCAATCGATAAGCGTGATTTATGGGATGCAATATCATTTGACAGGGATGCCGGATATTATGATACATGGGCTCTTTCGTTTGATCCATATATATATAGTTTTTTCCATTTTCAGGATTGGAAAAATGTGGTGGAAGAGATGAGACTCGCATTTAATTCATTATTAAGTGACTATAAAACGAATCATCCCGATAAATTGATCCCTGTGTATTCTGCATTCAATGGATTTGCCATTTATAAAACATCCAAATTTTTAAACTGTTCATATAGCTCAACTATAGATTTATATTTGTTTCCGCCAGATAGTATTAATAAACAGGTTGAGCACATGAATATCGATGTGATTCCCAAGTTAACGAATGATTGTGAACATCGAAAATTTCATTTGGAAGCCATTAAGAAAAATGACGCAAAAATAATGATTTCAACCAAATCTTTATTTGCCAAATTCGTTAATCCTCCGCCAAATTTGCGAGGTCCTGCATAAATATACCCCAATAGAATAAAATCAATGATGAATTTCAATATATTAAATAATGTAAATATATATAAAAACAATTTAACAAAATAAATTACAAATATGGCGGACAAAAGTTCTATCAATAAGGCATTTAATACCCTTTTATTTAGTTTTGTGGATGATATTATTACTATTTTCCCAGAACAAGAAGACATTGCTACCGCAAAGACGTCCATGATGTCTTTCAAACAAATGAATCCATCGCTTTTGATTAAGTCGTGGTATAAAATGGTTTACGTGCCATATGCCAACGTCATTGACGCGGGAGACGTCTCATTCTTCTTCGACAAGGATTACTCTTCTGATTTGCAGAATGTACCGAATGGCAAGGAGTTGATGAAAATGATTGACAAGGTTCGTGCACCCATTCGTTCCATGGACGATACGAACCGCGGCCATTGTGCAGAATATGTTTTAAAGTTGAGCAAGTTATCCGAAATGTATAACTCGATGTAATCCAATCCTCATCACTTTTGTTTTTAGTGCCTTTCTTTTCATATGTATCAGTCAGATACATATGACTTTCCAAAAATATGGGTTTTACGCGATTTCTGCAAACGTATATTCATAATTATTCAATAAATATTTTAGTTCATGTGGGTCCTTCTGGTCAAAATACTTTTTCACAATATGCTTTGTTATTAATGTCCGGGTTTTACGATTCAATGAATTGATATAGTACAATTGGTGTATTTGTTCAACGTGTGTTTTATATTTAACGGGCAATTTGTCCGCGGTTTTTGTGATATAATACGCAATATATAATTCATGTACGGTTCGAATAAACCAATCATATAAATGTTTTATTTCGTAGAATTCCCGTTTATGTGACGACATGTGTTTTAAGTACTCGTCTTGCTTGCCGATTCGCTGTAAACATAAATATTGATATTTGGTTAGTTCGTTTAATTCGGCGCTTCGTTTCATTAATTTATATTCATTCGTTGAAATAGTCGTCTGCAACCCGGTTTGATTATTGGTCAGCACCCATTTTTTCGGGACAAACGTGTAAAGTACATCTTCGGCCAACTCCGCATATGAATTGCCGATAATACACGGTTTAGGGAAACATATTACCCCATTCACGTCTGCAAATACTGGCCACGATTGGTACTCATTTTGCGGTATCGGTAAAATCAAATTCGACCCCTGTATTTGATATACCGCCAGTAAATACAACGACGATTGAAACGAGGTTTGTGTTCTTATGGTGAATGTATAACAATAGTTTTTAGGCAACATTTCTAAAACCGCGAGATTATTGAAAGGTTCCAGCATATTTCCCTGCATGGCAATAATAAAGGCATGTTCATCTATGTGGGGTATGACATATTCATTCTTTGATACTAGCGGGGTTAGCCTCCATGACAATATGCGATTGTCATAATACAGTTGCAACATTCTACCATCGATATATTCGTGCATGACTACGTGTTCTAATGATGGGTATAACGTTTTAAATTTGGTCATCGATATTGTCTTTGGCGGGGCAAATGCCAACAGTTTACGTTCCGGAATGGCTACAATGGTGGACCGATACATCCCCGTATCCATATCATCGGTACACAACACATCTTCATCGTAATACAATGTATTATATACTTTCCCGTTGTAAACAGATATTTGTTGTTGTATTTTGTCGGACTGAACATTTGTAGAAATATGAAACATCGTTCGCATTTTTATGTTTGGTAGTTGCGTAATAGAAATACGTAAGAGTTATCTTTAACTTATTTTGAATTACCCATGTTGATGATATACAAATGTCCTTTCGCACAAATATAATTTAGATACATAATATATATTTTACTATTCCAATATGGATATGTCAATCGCGGATAAAAATGAAATACCCAATGAATTAAACACGTCTATCACTTTGGAATTGGGTGATATCATTGAGGTGATTTCGCCCGCCAATGATGCATTGCATGAAAATTCATTGTATATCAAATACATTGATAATAAGCATATTCGATTAATAAACGTTGCAACTTTAAAAGAAGTGCAGTTGAATATAGACGAAGCGGGCAAATTAACCGACGAATCGATTATACAAATCAATCTGTTGAGCCGAAGTGATGAGAAGGGATATGCGCGCCAAAACCATTTATTGCCCAAAACGTGGATTACGATTCATGTTGGCGGAGAAATACCCACGGCAATCACCGGTGAAATTACGAATCTAGAGGAAGATATGATTGAGTTGATAACTTATCCCGAATTAAAGACGATTTATGTTGATTTTAAGTATCAGGGGATCCCGCTCGATATACCGATTGAAAAGATTCTCATTCGCGAAAAACCGGCGTCGTTGAAAATGGTAGGTTCTCTTTCTAGACTAAAACAAGGGCTAGAAGAAGGCGAAGAATACGAATTTCCGGACGAAGAATTTGCATCGATTGAGTTTACAGATAGCGGTGAGTCCGTCATTCGCATTCCGGAAGGCAAGCCACTCGAGCCGGGAATTCGCGAAGTATTACATGATTTGTATATCGATGCGGATACGATCGCCACCGATGGAGAAGATTTGGGAGAAATTGCCCAGGTGGTTGAAGTATCCAATCGCGAACAACGATACGGTATTGATATACAGGTCAATGATATGATGGACGAGTTGCTTTCTACTGTACCCAATCAAGATAGAACAAAGCGAGTCATGGATAATATTCACAACTTAATCGAAAAATACAAATTTCTTCGACAGCAGTTCTCCCATTTTGACGCAAATCAAAACATATATGATGTTAAAAAGAATGGGCCTTTTTATAAACCGCTCGTTCAACATATTATGAAGATGGATATGCGATTGAAATGGCTTCTACCTGTGGTAAAACTTCGTCGCAAAATATACGACATTAATAATAGTGCTGAAATCGCGGATATTGTAAGCGAACGTTCGGTAGAATCGCTCAATCAAATTCAAAGTATACAAACGAATTATTACGTACGTAATGCTGATGACGCTGCAAATGACTATTCACTAATGCAGAAGCGAATACACGAACTAATGAATCCCATCGAATCGCAGCTAGAAGATTGTATTTATAATACCCAAGTCATGGCGGACATTGATGCGGTTGTAGACAACCTGGATGATTTCAACAGCACGGTATATACAAAATCAGGTGCATCGAAGCGCAA
>Ga0315909_10002256_pt1 | contig 24944 bp, 36 predicted proteins | sample LakEriMetagenome_11_FD_203527 | JGI IMG/M metagenome (GOLD analysis project Ga0315909, IMG submission 203527) | Freshwater fungal communities from buoy surface, Lake Erie, Ohio, United States - Buoy 2 MA125 | ecosystem: Environmental > Aquatic > Freshwater > Lake | place: USA: Lake Erie, Ohio...
GGTGATACAGTTCCACCAAAGAATTCAAATGCATCATCGTTAGCATAGATAGTTTGAACATTCTCAATGATTGTTCCACTACCAACACCACCTAATGTTAGTGCGTTTATTTCCGAGTTTGGCATTGCTGCAATTCCTGCATATTCAATTCTTACAAAACGAAGAACACCACTATTATCTAAATCGTTTGTTCCACCAAATGGTCTACCTATACCACCTTCGATTGTTGGTTCTGATGTTCTATTGGTTTTTGCTCTACCCAATATAACAATACCACCCCAATCACCAGGTGCCTTTTCACCATTTGCTCTACCTGATGTAAATACAATTGGTTTTGTTGCAGTTCCTTCCGCAATTAATTGTGCTCCTCTTTCGATGCACAATGCTCCCTTTTCAGCTATATCAGATACGATTGTTGTACCCGGTTGAATGATAAGTTTTGCTCCATCGGTTACATATACATAACCTTTCAATGTCCAAACTTTATCCGCAGTTAAAGTTGTTGTTGTATTAATGTTGCCGGTAAGTGTAGTTGATGTTGGAATGTTAATCGGTCCATCACCACCACCTAATTCTTTTTCGCAACTCAATAATCCAAATGCTAAAATAGCTACTAATAGTTTTCTCATAAATTCAAATTTAATGTTAATGAAATTGTTTGTTCGTTGTTTGTTTTTATCAAATTTCGGTTTTGTAACTTTTGATAATAGATTGATGGTTGCGCAAGTACATCACCTATTGCCAATTTTATTTCACCTTTATTCAATTTGTGTAAAAGAGTTATATCCAATACATCTCTACTATTTTCAAAGATGTTTGGGTAACCCTGAAATCCTACTGCTGATATTCTATCTCCAACTCTATTGTAAGTTATGTTGATAGTATTTTTCTTTTTGTGTATATTCACTCCACCATTTAACACATAGTTTGATTGTCCCTGCAATTGTCTTTTCATACCATTCACTTCTACTTCGGAATTCATTACCGAAAGATTTGTGTAGAAATCAAACCAACCATTTATTTTTTTACGAACTTCCAACTCAACACCATATAGGATAGCTGAATTGGGATTTGTATAAGTTAATAATAAGTTTGATGGAACTGAACCATCTGCTACAATTTGTTCAATTGGTTTAATGAAGTTCTTACCAAATAAGGAAAGTGAAATATTCTCACCTGCCTTTGGATACCATTCGTATTTAAGGTCTACATTATATATGTCAGATTTTTCTAACTTTGAGTTTCCTAATATTTGTGCGTTTCTTACAAAATCATAATAAGCAAAATTAGCTACTTCTCTAAACTCTGGTCTTGCTAATGTTTTACTTAATGAAAATCTATACTTTGTTTTTTCTTCGTTGTATGAAAGATTTAGGGATGGTAGTATATCCAAATACTCTCTATCTACATTTACCTTCTGTCCACTAAAATCTGCGGTTGATACATCAAATAAATTATACTCACCTCTTAATCCGGTGTTTAATTTCCATTTACCGAATTCAGTATCATACATTGTGTAAAGAGAACCCAAATCAAAATCGGCTGTGTATTTATCCGTATTGTTTGTAATTTCATCCATCAAATCAGTTGACTGATATCTAAATACTCTAGCATTGAATCCTCTAATCTTTTTTAAGTATCCACCACCTACTTTTACTTTACCAAATTCTTTATTGATATTACCATTAAAAGAGTTCTCATCCATTACACTCCAAAAACGATATGTATCTCTCCATGCGGTTTGGTATGGTTCGTTTACTCCTAATGATTTTGTAATTGGATTAACTCTATAATCGGGTTGCTCTCTAAAGATGTAATTGTATCCTAAATTAAAATCTAATGTTTTAATCTTACCATCGAATTGTGAATTAATTACAACGTTATTAATATGATTTGACGATGTACTTCTTACGTTCTGAATATTATCAAAATTATCACCATTACGGGTTAGATATGTATCATCGGACTGATAGTTTACTAATGTTTTCCAACTATATCGATTTTTACCTAAATAAGTTAAATTTAATAAACCATTTGCAGAAAATCTTTTTGTAAATAAAGTATCTTTATAATCGTATGCTAATTCGGTAGATGATTGATAATCTTTTCTATCAATATAGTTTAAAACAAATGAGTTTCTAATTGTAGAACTTAATAATGCATTCCATTTACCTTTTTTATATCCAGCTGATAATCCACCATTTAAATTTGGCAATGAAGTAAATCCTTCTACCATTGGGTTACCAAATTGTTTCGTAAATAATCTTTTATCACCATTTCCGCTAATTCTGTATTTGTAAGTAGATGGGAAGGTGGAAGGGAAATCAGTAGGTTGAACTAACTTGAAATCTTTCGAAGTTGAAACCGAGCCCCAACCACTTCCCAATGAGATATTAAAAAAGTTATCGGATACTTCTTTTGTTGAAACTTGCACCAAACCACCGGCCCAATCACCTGGTTGATTTGCGGATGCCGATTTAGCAACTATAATATTATCAATTAAAGATGTTGGAATTATATCAAATGAAAATGCTCTTCTGTCAGGTTCAGTTGATGGTAATAGGGTTTTGTTTAATAAAGCCGAATTGTATCTATCCGCTAATCCTCTTACTAATACAAACTTATCGTTTTGTATTGTTACGCCACTTACTCTTTTAAGTGCATCACCCACATTTCTGTCAGGTGTTTTTTTAATAAAATCAATAGATACTCCGTCCGAAACTACGGATGAATTACGAATTGTAGTTATTACAGCTGCTTCGGTGGATTTCTTGCCTGCCGAACGGACTGTTACCGTTGATAATTGTTTGGAAAATAGGGTGTCTTGCGAATACGTTACAAATGGAAGTAACAATAATAAAAGAAACGATTTCATAAAGTCATTTAAGTTAGTTCCTCAATAACTATGTAATCGTTTCTCTAAATAGGGTATTTCAATATTAAGAAATTATGAAGAAATTCCACAAAGTGTTAAGAATTCAGATGCATTATGTATTACATCTTCTGATTTGAATTTTCTTAACATAGCCTCTGCTATTTCCTTTCTATTGTTCATATCATCTACCATACGAATAATTTCAGCAACACCTACAACCATATCTCTATCGTTTTCATGACCTGGCGCAACTTCTACTTCTTTGATTGGAGTATTATCGTTTCCACATTTGTGACAAGTATATGGATGTTTCCTACCTTCGGATATTTTCCAAGTCCAATCACACTTATCGCAAATTACTTTACCATTAGAAACTTTTTCTTTTAATAAACTACTTAATCTTATCATTATTTTAATTTATTATAAAATTTATCGTATATAGTTTGCTTAATTTGTATAGGTAATTTTAATTTTCTATCTTTAATATAATCATCTAACTTGACCGATTTTACGGAATACTTATAATCAAATTTAGCCATTGGTTTTGATTTTAAAGTTATGTCTACCAATGTATCTCCATTTTTATCCCAGCCCTTAGATGGATAAGATAAAACGGTATCTTTTAAAAATTCTTCAAAAGAAACTTTTTTTGATTTTTTTACTTCTTTTAATAAACTACTTAATTTTATCATATTATTTACATTTTTTCCAACCACCACCTTTTGATTTGTAGTTCTTTGCAGCCCATCCGTTTGCATACGCAGATGGATATACATCGAATTTCTTTTTAGCGGCAGATTTAGATGCTGACCATTTACCTGGGTCAGTTGGACAATTCTTTTCCAAGAATAATTCCAGTTTTTCTTCTATTGTCATGATTTCGTTTTTCTTTTTACCAGCACAATGTGCTTTTTGTGAGAATCCTTTTGGGTTAGAACAATTGATTGAGTTCTTATATTTTGTACTCCACTTTTCTTCCAATCCTTCACTAGCTCCTGTCTTTACAAATGTTGGTTTTTGACCTTTTGATTTTTCACCACCTTTCTTAGCATCTCCTGCTTTGGATTGTGCAGCTCTTTTTCTTTTTACAAATGTAGCAATACCATCTTTACCTAACTTAGCTGCTTTTTCTTTTGATAAACAAGCTGCATATGAATCTCCTTTCTCACTATCTCCACATTTACCAGCTTTCTCTCCTTTAGTATTATATCTATCCCAGCCACCACCAGTAGTAGAGCCTTCACCACCTTTACCAAACCATTTGCGGAGGTCTTCGTTTAATATTGATTTTAATTCAATCACTATTTTAATTTATTTAATATTGCTAAATTTGCATCTATTAATTTCTTTTTCTTCAAACCACTTCTTCTACTTCTCATTGGTTTTGGTTTTTTTGCTGCACTTCCCATATTATTACTTAGCGAATACGCCCTTTTTAATTAATTTATCTAAAATGTTTGCACATGCTACATCCAATGCTTTCTTAGTTGAAATACTAATTGTTGATTGGTTAAACTTAATTGGGTCTATTGAAGCATCCGAAACTAATGTTAATTGTCTAGTTGTTTTTGCTTCACCCAAACCAGATGCTGCTATAATTGCTCCAGTTTCTGCATTTGTGAATCTAACCTGTAAACCTAAACGAGTTACCATATTATCTTTAATACCATCCTTTAGGTTGATAGTTTCATCTTCCGATACTGAATAATCATACACCTCAATTTCTACAAAGTAGTGTGCTAATTTAATATTTCCTCTACCATTAATTTTGTTTTCAGAAATTCCAGCGTTTGATGCTTTGAATTGTTGCACCATTCTGTTTTTGATTTCAGTTTTATCTTCGGTGAATTCGAATCTATTAAGATTATCCAAATATTCTAATACGATGTTTGCAACACCCAATCCAACTCTCTTTTCTTTTAGTTCAGGATACATTTCGTACACTTCTTCACCAATACCACACTTTAGAATTTGTATGTACTTTTTAGGTCCTTCATAATCCATATAAGCAGATATATCTCTTTTCTTTTCAAAATCCGCCTTAAATTCTTCCGTCTTTGTACTTCCTATTGTTTGCGCAGTTACTACACTTACACCACTCGTAATCAACAATATACCTAATAATACTAATAATTTTTTCATACATATCTATTTTTTATATAAATATCTTAAAATTGAAAGTTCGTACCAATCATAAACATAATTGGATTAGATTTCTTATAACCTACCGATTCTGATAATTTATCCCAAGTTGTGTTATATCTGATATTGGTGTTTAATATAAACCTTTTAGTTATTTTCCAATCCATAGATGTACCATAATATAAGTCCAAATTGAAATCATTCAAATATGCTAAATCTGATTCAGTACCATCTTTGAATACTTTGTAGATATCACTCATAGCAAATATTTGTGGTGATATATTAACTCTTTTTGTTTTAAGTGTATATGTGTACATTAACATTCCTTTGTAAGTAGTTTGTGATGATGCTGGCATTTGTGGATAAATCAAATCTAAAAAATCACCATTGATATCAATCGTATATTTTCCTTCCCACTCACCTTGATATGAATCCCAATATGTTTTTGATGCCGTTAAACTATATCCAAATGTTCCAAACTTTTTAGTTCTGAATACATCTATAAATGAAATGTTAATATCTTTTTGGAAATCAAAATCCGTTGAATAAAATGTTTGTATCGTTGTTGTTCTCTTATCGGTATTTCTACTAAAACCATAACCTACTCCATAATAATTCCATATAGGATTTATTGATGCGGCAAATGAGTGTCCCCATTTACCATTCATTGATGATTTGCTATACCCTAAATTTAAAGTAGTTGATACCTGCTTTCCTATTATACCAACTGATAAGTTTGATGATGAAAGAACATCTTTTGAAAAATCAATATAAGATTGTAATATACCCACATCATTCCAGTCATCGCTCTCTCCAAATAATTCTTTTGCAGATAATTGTAATGTATCAGGTTTTACAATTTGTGCGTTTGAAACAAAACCTATACAAAATAAGAATACTATGATTATTAGTTTTTTCATATTCATAAATATAAAAAAGGGAGAAACGATGTTCTCCCTTTAATTTACTTTACATTTGGGTCTTCTAGATTTTTGATATATTCATCAATTAATCTACTTACGGCTTCAGGTTTATCATCCGCCTTAAACTTAACCTTTATTTTAGCCATACCTGTTTCATGTGGATTAAATCCAGAATCAACCTCAATACCTTTGATATTGTGTTCATATCCTTTTTTCTTAAATAACCCTAATAGAGATTTTTTAAGACTGGATACTTCTTTATCTTCATCACCAAATATAAGTCTACAAGAGAACTCAATATCTAGTTCATCCAATCCAATAGATGAGTGGTCTGCTAAAATATAAAGAGGTACAACCAAATCCTTACCACCTATATTAAAAGTGTGAGTTTTGGGTGTACCATCTTCATTGAAATAGTTTCGGAGAGCATTAATATGCTGTCTTTCACTTATACCTTGAGAAACCATGGCGGCCTCTAAAAGACCGCCAACTAGTTCCTCTACATTTAATCTTGCCATAATATAACCTTTATTATTTAATTATTACTTTCTTTCTTCAGTAAGTGGAATTAAAGATGGTTCTAACATTTGAGTTAGGTAATCTGATAATTTCAACATACCTTCAGTTGCTGGTAATTGTTCAGCGTGTACTTTTACATTGTATTTTGCTGAGTTGTCAGTACTTCTAGTGTTTTCTTTGTTGGTTGCAACTTTACCTGCTACTTTAGCGCTAAAGCTCATACCCCACCATCTTCCGCTTGCAGATGCTTCATAGCTGTTTTCAGTAGCTACCGTATCTTTTGATGCTTCTGATGTTTTTACTTCCATAGAGAATTCAATATCTGCTGAAGTAATTGCTAATGAAGGTAATGGTACTAATGGTAACATCGGAACTTTGTTATACAATTTTTGTATTTCTTGTTCTCCAGTTTGACCGTTTGTAACAACACGATTCATTTCTACATCTAATGAACGAGCAGATGTTTTACCTGTCTTTTCATCTTTTACGAAAGCTACTTCAGAAATGTATTTCCAAGTTACTTCGTTTAATTTTGCCTGTCCTTTAGCCATTCCAACGATAGGGGAAACAATTAGTTCCTCTATTGGAAGTCCTGCGAATTGGTCTGCGATTCCTGCCATAAAATTTTATTTTTTGAATTAAATTAGTATAACTTGTTCTTCATAAATATCAGAAATTATCAAAACACCATATGGTTATGAAAACTTAACCATTCCTTTATATTGTTTTTTTATCTTATCTATTTCTGAAATAGCTTCATTAAAACTCTTTTTAATCTCCTCATTTACAGTAAAATCCATAATAACTTGACAATGTGGACAAGCAGAAACCGGATGTTTTATGATAAATTCTAAAGTTAAACCGATTGGTTTTTTACAAGCCGGACAAGGTAAAGCCATAACATTTTATTTAGTATAAATATAAAAAAGGGAGAAACTATGTTCTCCCTTTTAAATATATCCGCCCTTCCTACAGTTAAAGGACATATTTACTATCCTAATTCTTCGTCAGCTCCAGCATCCAATTTGTTCTTATCGTGCTCAGCTTTTCTATTGATGTACTTATCAACCGAAGCGATACCGAATGAACCTAATGTGATAACCAAGAAACCATTGAAGATATATTCATTGATTAATAGTTCTTTACCCATCCAACCTGTGATAAGGTCTACGAATAAAGCAATTACCATCATTGCGAATGACAAGAAACCAACTACTGATTTTTCGTTGATATCGTTGTTGTCTTTAAAAAGTTCTTTAATGAATCCCATAATTTTACATTTTAATTAATTAATGTAACAAATACATAACTAATTTATCCTGCCATTTCAGCATCTTCATCTTTTATTTTTCCACACTTCAAGCATTCTTCATCACCATCACCATCTACATCACCCCAAATATGTTCACATTGTCTGTGTGCGAAATATGCATCAATCTTACCATCACCATCAAAATCAATACCATCCATTACACCATCACCATCTTCATCCACTTCAACACCGGTTCTACCTGCTTTTGGAGTTGTTACAACATCATTAATTTGTGGTTCTACTTTTTCTTCTTTTGGTTTGTTAGCTTCAATCAAATTAATTTCATGTGCGTTATTTGCCGCTTGAACAAATGCATCAGGAATTAATGGAGTATTGTTTGGTGGAGTTACAGGCATATCAGCAGTGTTGCTTAATGATGTACCATCTTCTTCATCCATTTTTTGAACTAGCATTTTATCCTTATCGGTATCACTAAACCAATAGTCAATGATTTTACCATAAGAACCAATGAAAGCTCCTAACAACAATAAAAGAAGTTCTTTCCATTCTCCTTCTATTGCAGATTTATTAAAAATCGCAAAGAACATCCCTGCCATTATAAACATAAAGCCACCCAATACCATAGCGGTAATATACCATCTACGGCTCATCATTTTATTTAATAATTCTTTAAATCCGCTTGGCGGTTGTTGATTGTTACTCATTTTCTTTTCGTATTCTTTCGTTATTTGCATGATTCATAGCCCACATTAAGAAAGCTATAAAAAATAATGTAACACCTATTTTATATCCCATAGATTACCATTCAGCTGGCTTCTCTTTGAATTCATCACCTTCTTTCTTCTTTGGTGCTGCCGCTGGAGCTGCTGGTTTAGCCGTTCCACCGCTATTTCCACCGCCACCATTAACAATTACAGTTTTACCTGCTGATTGTTGTTGTGTGTTTTGGATGTTGATTACCGGTGCAGCTTGTTGAACTGCTGGTTTTTCTTCATCACCACCTGTTAATTTTGTTGTTACCCATCCACCTACACCTAAAGTTATAGTTGAGATAAATCCGATGATTACATTCTTAATCGATGAACCACCACCTTGTTGTTCTTGTTCGTCTGCCATTTTATGTTACTTTTTCTTGTTTAAATTTATAACTTATTAAAATCGGTAATACCAATCATTTTACCACTTGCATCATATACAGCTACTCTATATGCCGATGCGGGTAATGCGGTAGTATATACCTTTAATATATTATCTCCAGAATTTGCGTACATTGTTTCTTTTGATACCACTCTATTTGCAATATCTAAAATTTTAACTGTCACATTTCCTGCAGTTTCTAACTTAACGTTCATCGCCACTTCTGAAGTGACAAATTGTGATTGTAACTTAATACCAGCGGATGCTGACATATTTAATTCTGCATTTGGATTTACAGGTTGAATTATATCAATTGGAGATTTTCTACATCCAACCAAGATGATAGCTCCAAATAATACTAATAATACTTTTTTCATTTTAATACCTTTTTAGTTTATTATCAGTAACGTCTTACCTATTTGGACACTATTCTCATCTTCCAAAGATAAATATAAATATCTAACAGGTAACGATTTTGTATATAACTTTAAGGAATTTATTCCATTTTTACCAATTATTCTTTCTCTCGCTACAACATTTTGACCTATTGAATCAAAAAGAGTAAGTGTAAACACTCCCTCTGATTTTAGGTTGAAGTTAATTTCACCTTCATTTACAATACTTACTTCTTTCACAGAAAATATATCGGTTGGAGTTGGTGGCGGAGTTGGTTCTACATATACCTTGCGGCATCCGATTATAAAAATCACACAACATAATATTATAATTTTAATCCATTTCATTATTGTATCTTTATTTTTACACTAGTTCCATTCACATTCACAGCTTCATTAGTAGCTATGGATAGTAACCCTAATGAGTTAGGGATTTGTTTATTTAATTTGAAACCCAATCGGTATTCGGTAGACCCATCCAGAAGTTCACCAGAGGTGTTTATAGAACCCAAATTAATAAATGAACCTTTATCTGTCCCAAAGTTTATAGGGGAACCTGTGGTTCTAAAATTGGTTCCTGTGTACTTTAGAATGGTGTTATCATAGTTTATCTGAAATTGAGTTCCTACTATTTGATTTAAATTTGGATTGAACTTAATGTATGCAATTAGGCTATCACCTTTTATTTCCGAAATGATGTATGCGGTTGGTTGAAGTGTTACCGATTTCAAACCAAAGTTTGCTGACATTGTGGTGATTCCGTTTGAAGGTGGTGTTGCTGAGTGAGATAAGTTTACATCTCCTTTCCAAGTTACTGCCAAATTGTATGTATAATTCGTTACACCATCTAATAAACTAAATCCATATTCTTTTCCTAAATAATTTGGAAATTGTGCCCAATTAGATTTACCAATCGTTGAGTATGTAGAATCGGATATAATCTTCATTGTATTATCCAAAGTGTAACTACTAATCAAATCTTTTGCACCAGTTAGGTTTTGTAATAATCTAAAACAATCTGCTTCATTAAAAATACCATTATCATCTACATCTGCATTTTTGAATTGAATACCATATGTAAATTCGTTTCCACTTTGATTACCGAATATCCCACCATTAGATACTTCTTTGAATGCCAAATAAACATCGGATACCGTTACAATACTATTATAAAGGGTTTTTAATTGAACAGAATCATATTGTTGAAATTCTAATTTGTGTTGTTTGTATGCACCATTTTGTGCAAAATTTATATTAGAAGTAAAGGCCCAATTATTGTAATTAGCATTTCGTATATTAGCAGCAAATGCCGAAGTTCCATCAGTTACTTTTGGCAATGATGATGGAACAATATAGTGTGCCCAATATGTAGATGTTTGTTGATAAGTTACAGGTCCATCATACACATCTAATATTTTTACTTTAGAAATTGTTGAAGGTTGGGTATTTCCAAATCTTGTCAAATCAATGTAAAGAGTTGTAGTTCCATTTGATATATTAACATAAGAAAATTCCGCTTGACCGGCTGAAATTGTTGCTTTATATGAAGATGGTTCGTTTACAAATTGATAACTCAATCCCCATGCTCCCCATTCGGAAGTTGTGATACCATTACGAGTTGAACCAGGATAATTATTTTTTCCTTCAACTACTTTAATGTAAACTTCTTTTGTTTGCCCAATTGTTATAACTCCAGCATGCACTGCCATAGCAGGAATGTAAGAGTCATTGGTGTATATATCAGTTCCCCAACCACCACCACCTGCTCCTGTGATTGTCATTTTATATATCTTACCAATATCAGTTTCACTATATGCAGTCATATCGTTTTGGGTTGCGGCTTGGATTGCAGATGAATATAGTTTTGCGGTATCTAATTGATTTGAAAGATAAACTTTACCCAAACCATTTAGTGCTTTGTAATCACCACCAGATGTCCAAACTGATGTGGCATCGTTTCTTTTGAATAGTTTTGATGAAAAATTACTTTCAGTTATATTAGAACCAAAATTAAAATTAAATACCGCTTTTAAAGTTTCTCCATTTGAGTGAACAACACTATTAGAATAAAATTCAGTAAATGTTGCATCATCAGGATTAGTCCAAGTTCCAAATTCAACTACATAAGCACAACTAAAATTATTAGGTAAATCGTTCCATTGGTTTCCACCACCCCATTTAGTTACTGCATAATCTTCATTACCACTATTGTTTGGTTCACCACCTGCCCAGTTATTATATTGTCCAACTATGTTTCCGGCAGTTTGTCCGTTTGATGTTTTGATTAGAGTTCCAGCTTCAGGCCCTGCATCAATTCTCCATTGTCCTTCAACAACTTCATCGGTAAGAGCAAACCAAATACTAGATTGCGGAACATTGGCGAATATAAAAGCATCTTCCGAAGCAGATGTTATTGTTACCAAATATCCCGTCTGTCCTTTGAATGTTTGTTGAGATGATAGTGTTCTTGCATTTATATAAGTTGCTCCTGTTGATATAGGTCTATAAAAGTGTCCATTAACTCCATTGTAAAAATATCCAACAGGATTTACAGTTGCAGCTACTGAAATATTAATATCACCCGTTACCGAACCTGTATTTATTTTTAGAGATGTTAATGCCGTATTAATACTAGCCATTGTTCCCGTTACAACTAAACGAGTTTTATTACCACTTAAAGTAAATCCACTTGCTGCCGTTAAACCTGTTGTTGTGTTGAGATAGAATGTAGTACCTGAAGGTGGATTAACTAAACTAATTGATGCCAATAAAGTTGCAGTTGAACTAAACCCACTTAAAGAGAATCCACTTGCATCCTGTGCCGATGTATTTACCGTAAATGATTTAGGGTCTGGTGCATTTACTGCTTGCCCAAACCCAAAAATCGTTACAAAAGATAATAAAATTGTTAATAATATTCTCATTATTCAATTACTAGTTCTACCTTCTTACCATTCGCATCAACTGCATCGGCTAATACAAAGAAGAATAAACCAGCGGTGTTGCTTAATGGAACTTTAGGTGTGAAAATTAATTTATATGGAGTACCTGTCTTAATTTTAGCTGTCTTTAATTGGTCGATAGAACCAAAAGTCAATCTACCATTATCATGTGTAGAGAAGTTTGTTATTGTACTACCAGCATCAAATATTACATTATCCAAAGTTAGTTTTGTTGAATCATAATTCATAATAATCTGCAAACCAGCTAAACCTTCTTTTGTCAATCCACTGGTAAGAACAACTTTACCACTCTCTAATGTAGAAGTAATACTTAAAGTTGCACTTTCAGCTGTTTTATTTGAATAAGTGTTTGTTTGATATGAGGTCATTGCCATTGATTTTATATTTTCACTTGTCAAACTTGATTTATCCATATTTGCCGAATTTGTGAATATCCCCTGTGTTATTCTTGTTGCAATTGTATCAGGATGTGATGAGTGTGACCAATCTAAATCACCACCCCATGCAAATACCGCGTCTACAGTTTGTGCAGGTTGAGTTACATATACTCTATATTTTGCAGTTCCATCTAACCAACTCTGATTTAATAAACCACTATTCCATCTAAAAGTTGTTGCCGTATTTGATGGTATGAATGCAAGCGATGATACGTTTTGTCCCATCACATGCGCAAATAGATAGTAAGAATCTTTTTCGGTAAATATATCATCATCTTTAGATACATTACCAATTTTCTTTTCTAAATTAGGTCTTGTAAAAAACGTTGCATTACCAGTAATATCGGTTTGTGAATGTCCTAAAAATGCTTTATAAGCATCCGATATAGTGATAACGTTATTCATCCATGTTTTTTGTGTTGCAACGCCAACAAAAACACCCAAACTATCACCAACTTTAACACCAGATGTGAATATAGCTTCACCTGCTGCATCAAGTACTTTACTTTGAAGTGGCTGTTGTGTCCAATCTATATCTCCACTACCATCGGTTTTTAATTTCATTAATTGAACATTATGGTCACCAATGTTATAGCCTTGTGGAAATAGAACTCTTACCTTAAAGAAAGATGTATTACCAGTTACACCAGTTATTGTAGTTTGACCAGCAGTAGTTCTAATATAAGGAATATTAGCACCACTTGCACTATCAATTGCATATGCGTGATTTAATTTAAAAATTGCATTGTAAGTGTTCTGGTCTTTAATAATATATTTTTGAGTTGCCATTACACCATTAACGGACTGGTCGGCTCTTTGAACTGCCAATTGTCCTACATTCCAATCATTGTTTGTATTATATCCCCAAGGTGTAGCAGTGTATTGTGCATAAAGCGCAGTATCCGGTGATGCCGCTGATGGAGTAAATGAATAGTTATTCCAACCGGTATAATATGTTTGCGATTGACTACCCTGATTCCAACTTGTAGAAACATAGGTTAAGGCTTTGTTATTAAAAGAATATCTTAACCAAAAATATCTTGGTTTAGTGTTTCCTTTATCAACCGTATAAGTTACGGTTATAGTATCACCAACTTTATATGGTCCAGAAGATATTGATTGGTTTACAATTATTTGCGCTTGAGAAATAAAGCTAACCAATACAAACGTTGCTAATAGTATAATTCTTTTCATTTTACTTTGCGTTTTTACCGAATAGTTTTTTAATTAGACTATCCGATGCTTTTTTTAGAGCGTTACTTAAAGATGTTTGATTGAATTTTCCACCTTCATCCACAATGAGTGTGGACATTGATATTTCAGATGAACCTTCTTCAACAACAACTTCTTTTACCTTTTTTCCTTCTTTGTAAAGTATTCCCTGTAATCTTACCACAGTTTCATCTTCTCCTTTATGGAAGACTGAAATGTTTGTTTTCGTAGATAATACATCTAAATAAACTATATTTACTTTTAGTTTATATACCGCATCCTTTGATAAGTCATATCCAGCTTCTTGCAGATATTCCTCTAATATATTTTTAACACCAAAAGCCAGATTTCTATTACCGGCTAATTTTCCAATTTTAACTTGATTCTCTACGGTCTCAACCCAAATATGGTCTTCTTCTTGATACCAAATGTTTTCTGGGTTATTTTTGAATGTACCATCGATTCTATGGGTAATGTCATTAGCGATTTGTGTAGCCCATTGTTCTCTACCGCTAATTTGTAAGAACACAAAGAACAATTGAAAGATAAGTGCAAGTCCTATGAATAGACCAACACCTAATAAAAACATTTTGAACAACAACTCTTTAAAGTTCAAAACTGCTGATTTAATGTATTGCATGATTTTTCCTGCTTATTATATTATCATAACAAGTTACGGAACACTTCAGGAAACTTTACTTTATAAAACTATTGCAAAAACTAATTGGATACAAATAAAAAAGAGTATCCAAACATAAATATTGGATACTCTTAAAATAGTATTAATTTTAATATTAAATTATAAATTTCTTAATTTATAAAGGGTAGAATATAATAATTTTTCAACATTATCAACTTCATTTTGAATCCAACTGGCAGATAATTCTTCTGATTTTCTTTCAGTTTGTACAAATTTTAGTAAATCTTCAAAATAAGTTACGATATTTTCAACCGATGCATCGTTATCGATACCCTTTACTGGTTTGAATTCAATTAAGCCACTCATTCCTTGATAACCCTCTACTAAACCATCTATCAAACCTACAACACCATCATAGTATGCTTCTAATGCTAAATGTGGTGCTAATCCTTTCGGAGATACTCTTAAATGAAATACATGAGCCTGTGTGCGGCTGTGTAGTAACATTGATGCTAAATCTGTCATATTATAATCCTTTATAGATTATAAATATTCCTCTTCCCAAAAATCGTTACTTGGAGATGTAATCATACCGTGGTCTAAATAATCGTTTAACATTTTTACTTGATGTTTTTTCATTTCATTTACCACTTTTGTAATATAATGGGTCTTACAATCTGTCATTTCTCTAATTAGAAGATATAAGTGTTTCTTATTAAAGTTTTCTATAAATCTACTTCTACGGAATAATTCTAATACAGCATCTGCTATTTGTATATCTCTTTTCTTTGTAAATACTTTAGTAAGATTTTGGTCCCAATATTTAAGCATCAATTCTTTAAACTCTACAAACTCATTACCTTGTTCCACTTCTCTAAAATCATCTTCTGGATTCCAGCTTTCAGGCATTTCAGAAAGAAGTGATGTTTTTTTGAAACGTTTGTAGTTCCCATTATTTTTTAAGATTAGATGGTTTTTTGCCACAATGGAAAAATAAGAAAAAGCCTTACCCTTTCCTTCTTGAAACATATGTATTTTTTCAATAAGAGTAGATACCACTTCCATTTGAACGTCATCTTTACTGACATCAAAGTATGAAAATTTAAAAGTATTAAGAATATTTTCCGCTAATTTTTCAAACGGGTATTTAATTCTTTCCTCGTATAATTTATTTCTAATTTTTTGGTCTTTAGTTTTATTATATTCTATAATCGCTTCTTCGGTATCTAATGTAAAATACTGTTTACTTTTCTTTTTTCTAGGCATGTTTAGATTTCATTTTTGTACGTTTCTATTGTTTCCTTTAATTCGGTAAACACAGCTCCCACTTCATCATCCGATTCAAATGAACCTCTAATATCAATCTCTTTCATTTTTTGAAGCATTTCTTCTAAACTTTGTTGTGTTTGAAATTGTCTACTATCATATTCTCTAATAGCATCGGTTAGTTGTTCATTTTGTTTAATGAAATTAATTCCTCTAATTAAAAGAAGAACATTAAATATTATTGAAGCTGGTAATAATATTATTAATAAGAATCCAATTAAATAATCCATAAAATTTTAATTAATATACAAATATACAATTTTTTATTGAAACTACCAAATTTAAGCTTCACCCATTTTACCACCAAATAAAGAAGTGTTAATATACTCTATTTCCATTTCGTTTCTTGCTTTATCTAATTGTTCCTGAGCCCACTCCATTTTAGCACGAAATCTATCATCAAGTTTTTCTTCTTTTACTTTTTTAGTTTCAATCAATTCATCCACCAAAGATTCTACTAACAATTGTAAGGTTAGTATTCTTTCATTTTGTGCTTTTATTATTTCGTTCATATTATCCATGTACCAATGAACCACTAAATACCGTATTATATAGTTCGTTTAATTCGTTATCTAAATCTTTTTTGTATTCTATTCCAAAGGCTTTTCTAACTGAAAGCGAAGTGTATCCCATAGCTCCTGCCATTCTCATACACATTCTTTTATATTCCCAAACGTCCATATCATTTGGTACTTCGAATTCTATTTTGGAAGCTTCTCTATTTTCTTCTTCATCGATGATAAATATTAATTTTGCCATTGTATATGTTTAAATTAAGTTCCATCCTTTTTGTAGGTAAGAATCAACCTTTTTGCTTTTTACAAATTCCATTTCTCCATTTGGTCCTTGCAACATTACTCTTTCATTTCTACCAGGTTTTTTATCCTTTGTAATAGTTTCTGAATATTGTCTTGTTGGGTGGGTGATGTCAATGCCATCGATTGCATCAATTGCTCTTTGTACCAAAACGGCTTCCAATAATCCGGCATCACCAAAAAATTCATCCGCATCTTTCCATTCGGTTTTATCTGCTTTAAATTCAACTTTACCCAAATTATCAGTTTCCACAACAAACCAAGGATAACGTATTGTTTTACGAACTTTATTTTTTAATGTATCTTTTTCAAAGTACACTACTGGTGCATCTGTTTTTGATATAGGTTTAGGATTTACTAATACGAGTTCATCTTCTTTATTACCTATTCTAACTGTTATAATTCTCTTATCTATATTAACATCCGCTGCATTAAATACAATACCTTCTAATTTAGAGGTGGCTTGTTTATAGGAGAATACATCGTCTGCCGTTATCGTACTACTTTCAATTTTTTGTACTTTCATTTTGTTTATTTTTATGTTCTTGTATTTTTTCGTTAATAAAATCAATTGAGCCTTCATGTAGAGATTCATACCCCATATAGCCCATATAGTATTTTATATTTTCTGGATGTTCTTCTAATTCTTTTTTTATTTCGTCTACACTTCGTAGATGTTTTGTTATTTTTGTCATTATTCTAAATCTTGTGGTCCATTTCTGTAAACTCTATATGAATCTTCGTCAAAATGTTCGGTACTAACTTCAAATACAACTGAATTATCAGTTAATGCCGTTAATTGATGTGGTAATCCTTTTTCAATATAAACCACGTCTCCTTTTTGTAATTGAGTATAACATCTTTCTGCTTTTTCTCCATCAATCCAATCAAATTGAAATGCTCCTTCTTGAACATACCAAGTTTCATTTTTCAACATATGATAATGCATTGAAAATTTATTTCCAGAGTTTGTGAATACTAAAAGTTTTCCACAATATTGAGAATCATTATGAATCCAAAGTTCATAACCCCATTGCTTTTCTACCCGTTTTGGGTGTTGAATTTTTACGTCTATTGTTGCCATAATATTTTAGTTTGATAAAGGTGCTTTAATTGTTGGATGGTATTGATAACCCTCTAATATAAAATCATCAGGTGTTGCACAACAAATACCATCAATCTTTATATTCGTTTTTAATTTTGGTAAATCGAATGAACTTCTACTGATTTGTTCTTTTGCTTGTTGGATGTGATTGGAGTATAAATGAGTATCACCCAAATTACCAATCAATTCATCAGGCACCATATTAACCTCATTTCCTATAATGTGTAAAAGTAATCCATAAGAAGCGATATTAAATGGTAATCCTAAAAATGTATCAACACTTCGTTGATTCCACATTAGAGAAATTGCTCTTGTTGGGGTTGGTTCATAATATGTGTTATCAAAATCAGGAACGTTATCTTCATAATATTCCATACCCGTTTCGTAATTATTATTGAACCATATCTTATATCGTTCTGAATATGTCAACTCTCTTGTCCAAACTTGGAATCCATAATGACAAGGTGGTAGAACCATTTGGTCTAACTCACCTACGTTCCAAGCCGAAACCATTAATCTTCTACTATCAGGATTTGTTTTTAGTTCTCTTACTAAATCATCAATCTGGTCAATCCTTCCATTTTTACCATCCCACTTTCTCCATTGCTTTCCATAAATAGGTCCTAAATCACCATCAGTTCTTCCACTCTTTTCATAATCACCATCCCAAATATGATTGTTATGTTTATGTAAAAAAGCAATATTAGTTTGGCCTGTTAGAAACCAAAGTAGTTCACTAACGATTTGTTTCCATGCCATCTTCTTTGTTGTAAGTAATGGAAATCCTTCGCTCATTTTATGTCTGATTTGATGTCCGAATTCAGATATTGTACCTGTTCCGGTTCTATCTTTTTTTTCTACTCCAAATTCTATAATATCGGAAAGTAGTTGTTGGTATTTTTTATCTAATGTATTCATTTATTAATGTATTAAATCATCTAATTTGATATTGTGTTCTTCCAATATTTCATATATCTTTTCATATACCATATCTAACGCATCATACTTATCAATTTCTTTACCTTCCATTGTCCATTCTAAAGCCTTCTTTGTGTTATGTGTTATATCCCACAATGCTAATGCCATATCCAATGATTTAACGGCTCTCTTATGTGCCATATTATCATCTGCATCATTAAGGTCGAACTCTAGTATTCCTTTTGCCATTTTCTTTTGATTTAAAGAATGAAAATAATTTTGATTCTAAATTTTCCATTTGTGTCATCGCTATCCACTTTCCCAATACACTACCACCAATATAAAATGGTAGTACCCACATATCTCCTTTCAATAAACTATCCAATGAAAAATAAACCGAAGCAAGTGATACTAAATTAATCCATACTGAATTAATAAGTAACCTATTGATTTGATTCTCATAGGTAAATTTAATTTCCAATACCTTAAAGATATTGAACATTATTTGAAAGGTTAATATTGCTATATAATTCATCATTAATACGCCGCTACTGCTTTTAATCCACTATACTCACATATAGTTTGTTCGTTAATAAAAGGTAATATTGCTAATTCTTTTGCTTTTGCCTCAACCATAACATCTATATCTAAACCATATGTTTCAGGTAATTGTTTTATATAATCGGCATGTGCTTGTGGTTTGTTACCTTCTCTCGCTTCGGAGTAATGTACTTCTTGCTTTATACCAGCAGGCCAAGTTGTAGCTGCTAATTTAAGTGCTTCTTCTTCGGTTAAACCACCTGTGCAAAAGTTGTGATGGTGATAATCAAATACAATTGGAATACCTATCTCTTGGTGAATGTACATAAGGTCTAATACCGAATACATCGATGCCTTATCATCGTTCTCAACTGTCAATCTACTTTGTACTGATTTAGATAATCGTTTGAAGTTCTTACAAAATCTATCCATAGCAGATTTCTTATCTCCATAAACTCCGTTACAATGAATATTGATATTATTGAAATGTGATTTAGATAATCCCATCATATCAAATATCTTACCATGTAATTCTAAATCAGCGATAGCATTTTTAACTACTTCTTCTTTCGGTGATGTTAGTACAACAAATGGACCGGGATGTGAATTTATGCGCATGTTCCAAAACTTAGCGAAATCACCGGCTTTCTTTAACTCACTTTTAATTTCTTTATAATCTTTTAATTGTGTCAAATCTAAATGGTCACCCCAAGGCACGATTGTGGATGATAATCTAAATAAAGATATACCATTTAATCTATTCCATTCTAGTATTTTGATAATATCCTTTGCATTGGCTAATGCAAGGTCAGATACATAATCCAATCCTTTGGTTTGAAAGGTACGTTTAACCATAGCTCGATTGGTAGTAACTTTCTTACCCATTGTCATATTAATACACGCGTATCCTAAATTCATTTTTGGTATAATTTGTTGATACACAAATATACGAAAAAATTTTTAGTTTACCAAATATTAATACGATTTAGTTGTAAAATCTTCTGGATATTGGGATGGTTTGATGTTTTTTATCCAATAATTTACCGCATTTTGGTCATTTATCCAATTCCTACGGTCTGACCAATTGAATTCTGGTCTAGCATAGTATGGTAGTTTTCCATTTTTTTGCATTATAACTCCGGTGTACGTCCATTTATCAGGCATACCATCACCGTTTGTATCATACCCATCGATAGTACCATCTCCATCTATATCAATAGGTCTTTTAGAATAATCGGGTTGAAGTTTTAGTAGTTCTTCATCTGTTATTGTATCTTCTTCCACAATCGTTGGAGTGGAATTAGTTTCGTTTTTTTTTACTTCTTCTTCATCTGTCGATGGAAGTTCACTATTATCAAAACTTGTATTTTTTACATCTTTTGATAATTCTGTTGGTTCATCATATAAGCCCAATTCCTCATCTCCTTCCATTATTTCAACTATGGCTTCTTTTTGTTTTTCTTTATCACCATATACTTCGTATTCTTTTTTCTTTTCTGAAATATATTCCGATATACCACCATCATCTATAATTACATCAATACCATCTTCCTCTTTACGTTTCATTATTAATCCATTGAATGCAATAATCAATGCTACCGCTAACGGGTCAAACACAATTACTATAATGAATATAAAGAATTTAACAACTGTATTAAGTGGAACATTAAATGCTTCCGCTACGAAACGGAATCCGCCAACTTCTCTTTCTAATTCAATGTTGTTATTTTTGATTGCGTTAATTGAATCTAATGCAACATTGTTTTGTTTTGTAAGTTCATCAATACGTTTTGAAACTGATGCGATTTCTTTATCGGCAGTTCTAATCATTTGTGAAACTCTTGAAGTAGATTTATCCTTATCAATTTGTTTAGATAAGTTAGCCTCTTGAGAATTACGAATGTTTTGTTGATTGTTTAATTGAGTTGTATAACGGGATATCTCTCCATCATTTTTAGTGATTTGAGTTTGATATACTGCAATATCTCTTTCAATTTTTTGTAATCCTAAATTTTGTTGTTGGAATGCGTTTGATAGATATCCAAAGATACCAGCTGATGTGATAAGCATTAAAGTAGCAACTGATATAGTTAAATACCATTTGTTAAATCCTTTTAACGTATCCCATTCTTGCTTTAGGTATGTTGCTGCAACTAATTTAGCTAACTCCAATGAACCGGCCATTACCATCACCGAAACTGATGCTCCAGCGAATAGTACTCCCAATCCAGTTACGGAGAAATAAGCCGCACATCCGGCAACAAGGATTGCTGAAAGTCCAACTAATACTTTTAACCAATTCATTTGCTTACGATAAGTCTACGATGTTCGTTGTTAATTCAACCAATCTTTCAATTTCCTTTGATGCTTTTTTTGCTTCCTCTTGATTAACTGGTCTTTCTCCATTTAACATTTCGGAAATAACTTTAGCTCTTTTTGCAATTGCTTCTAAATGCTCCTGAGCTCTCATTTTGTATTCAGCTTTCATAAAACTATTATTTGTTTCTATATAAATATAAGTAAAAATAAAAAGGGTGGATTTTGATACCCACCCTCTTTTGTATTTTGATATGATTAACCTATTGAAATTGTTCTTTTCTTTGGTTTTTCAGGTTCTCTTTTTGGTATTTGTAACTCCAATACACCATCTTCAAATGATGCTTTAATACCATCTAAATCAAAAATTTTAGAATCTGCTGTGAAGCTTCTTAAAAATGATGAACGTTTAACTTCTCTACGAAGATATGTACCACCCTCTTTTTCATTTGATTTAGTTGATTTTTCTCCTTTCAATGTAATAACATCACCATCCACATCGATTGTAATTTGTTCTTTGGTTAGACCAGGAACTTCTGCTACAATCTCAATACGGTCATCAAAGTTAATGATGTCACATTTTGGATAAGCATTGTTTTGAAATGGATTGATACCGATTTCCTTTGTTAATTCAGGAAATGATTCTGAAAATACTTTATCAAATAAAGTATCTAATGGAGTGAAAAACTCGTCCCTATATTGAGGGATAGGGAATCCCTTTTGAAATTGATTTTTCATTTTTACCTTTTTTTAAGCGTTAAGTTTGTATCTCCTTTTGGATGATACTCCGATATGCTGGCCAGCCCTATCGGTTTATAAATATAGCCGTAGCTAAATTTTATGCATTTTGTCTTTCAATGATGGTACTCATATGGTCAGCCCAATGTAGTATGTATTGAATTTTAGAACGAAGGTATTTTGAAGTGTCATATACTTTGAAATACTTTTCATTATCCTCATCATACAATCCATCGGTAAGTTTAATACCAAAATATTCATTTTCAGAATATTGTACACCGTAATGGTTTAATGTGAAAAACGTTCTATCGGTAATTGTCATAAAAGGAATGTTTTCATTTCTCTTATAAACCTCACCTCTATTTTCAATATGCCACTTTGAATCGTTTGGTACATAATGTAACTCATCTTTAATACCCAACTTACCCAAATCATGATGAAGTGCTGCAAATAATAATTGCTCATCGGTGAAATCAATTGAACCACCAGCTTCTTCATATAATTTTTTCATACGAAGTGCGTTTTTGCAAACATTCATAACGTGGTCAATATAACCACCTTCATATGCATTGTGGTAGTTAAGATTACCACTTGCAGGTGATATAATCAAATTTGGACCTAATTCATCCATTGAATACATCTTTAATAACTTTTCTAATCTTTCAGGATTAGAACTACATGCCTTACGAACAAGGTTTAAAAACTTTTCGTAATTTTCTTCTAATTGTTTTTCTGTGTAACTTTTCATAATACAAATATACGTTTTTATTCTTGAATTTCCAAATTTTCTTCAATATCTTCTCCACAAAGGGCTGAATAGAGTATATCTAATTCTTCTTCACTACTACAAAATCCTAGCCCATCCATATCACCTAATTCTATAAAAAATTGTCCTGGTTTTAATCCTATTTCTTTTAGTATCAATTGTTCATCGGAAGAATTGGATATTAATACGGGAGCAAATTCATCATCTCTATATTTTGGAATAGAAATAGCCCAATAATAATGCCCATCTTCATCATTTCCACTTTCATCCATACCATCGCCTGCTTCAATTTTTTTCCAACCCTGCCTTATAAACGTATCTTCGGTTATAGGTGTCATTGGTAGTTTAACTTCTTTCTTTCTCATTATTCTAATACTATTTTTGTAATAAAAAATTTATTGGATTCGAAATTACGTGCCCTTACAATCATCGTATCACCTACCATCTCTTTTATAGGAGCAATAATTGTATTTATCTCTCCACCTTTACCACTATAAGATGCTTTATTAATTGTTGTTACCAATTCATCTTTTGATGAAATAAGTGGTGGTAGATTTACAATTGTGAACTGACCTGTAAAATAATTTACATAGGCTTGTGTAATTGTTGCAACGGTATCACCTCTCCTTAAAATCCAATACATATTACTTTCCCAATCTACTTTTTGATTCGGTATTGGTTCTTTACCATTCACCAATATTTTACCAGTTATTCTATGGAATTGTTGAGCTCCATTTACAGTCATTTTTAAATGATAAAATCCGTTACTATCTTTATACAAAGAACGAGTTCCATCCTGTGTAAGAACGGAATCAATAGTAAGTTCATAACTTTTTGGTATCTCCGTTACAACGGTCTTTTCACACGCAATAAATAATAAACAAACGATAGGGGTTAATAGTTTTTTCATTATAGAAGTTTTTTAAGTATAGAATCCCAATTCGGGTATTCATTCCAAGTTTTAGTTTCGTACGCCCATCCAAATCTTAATAATTCACCTTTGAATTCGCCGGCACCATTTGCTGTTCTATCATCGATAAGGTAATCACCAATTAACATTCCTTTAAGGTGAGTGATTGCCATTTTTTTATGGAACAATCTACCGAAGTGTTCTTCAATCCAAAATCGTTTATCCATAGCCGCCATCGGGTTACCCCAAGGTGCCGCGGTAGCGATATACAATTGATACTTACCACTTTCTGCTAATTTGTTAATAGCTTCAATAGCTCCTTCAACTGGTTTTGGGTTTCTGAATATACCAGGTATATGGTCATACCTACCTTTGTATATATTTTTGAGAAATTCATTCTTTGATATAGTTTCTTCAACGTGTCCGGCAAAATCTACCAATACACCGTCCATATCAATCCATACAATCTTTTTTTGTGACATATCTTATGTTTCTTTATATAGTAAAGATACGAAAAATACCTGATATTACCAAATAAAAAAAGGGGAATAACTCATTGAAAATCAACAAGTTACGTCCCCTATTTATAAGTCATTAAAAATCAATTAGTTATAACTACCTCATTTTCAACCACTTCCTCATCCGGAAACGGGTTGAAGCTGAAATCTAGCTCATATTGGTTATTTTCACCTAATAAAATCTGCTCCTCTAATTCATATCTTTCTAATACTCTTTTAACGATACCAGAACGAATACAATCTTCTTTTGTAAATTCTATCTGATAAACTCCTTTTAGTTTACCTAATCGTTTCCACACATCAAAGAATCCACTTTTTGTATAAGCAGGTGACCCATTGTTTTTGTATTTATCACATTGAGAAAGGTCACCTTCAATGATTAATTTAGCATCATCTGAAATACGAGTAATTAGTGTTTTCAATTGTTGTGGTGATGCGTTTTGTGCTTCATCTAAAATAATATAACTCTTTTCAAA
>Ga0315909_10002257_pt1 | contig 24937 bp, 18 predicted proteins | sample LakEriMetagenome_11_FD_203527 | JGI IMG/M metagenome (GOLD analysis project Ga0315909, IMG submission 203527) | Freshwater fungal communities from buoy surface, Lake Erie, Ohio, United States - Buoy 2 MA125 | ecosystem: Environmental > Aquatic > Freshwater > Lake | place: USA: Lake Erie, Ohio...
TCGCGCTCCGACGACTCGGGCCGGCTCACCGGCGGCGGCGAAGCCGGGAGCGATGGCCGTGAACAATCGCGAGAGCAGCCTGTCGAGACCGTCGCCAGCGAGCCGCACGATCGCCCGCACGCCCGGCCCGGGTACGGTCGCCGGCGCGACGATCAATTCATGAGCAGAGAACATTCGGCGGCTCCACACGCTCGCGATGCAACGCCAGCATGCATGGCACGCGGGATCGCATGCAACCCGAAGTCCCTTGACTTGCGCCTTTTGATGGTGCGCGTTCCCCAGTCTTGCGCTCAGCTTGACACGCGCGAACGGCACAAGAAGCCCCCGGCGGAAGCCGGGGGACTCCGGGCACGAAAGCCACCCCGTCATCCATGTCGACTTCCGCCGCAGTCAGGCCAGATCTGCACTACCGGCCCGCCAATGCCAGGCGGTCCGCGGCGCAGGCCAGCGCCACCGACGCCACACCCTCGGCCTCGGTCAGCCGTCGCCGATGCGCGGGATCACGAATCCATGCCACCTGGTCGGCCGCCAGGTCGGCGACGACGTCGCCGTAGATTCCGAGTTTGTCCTTCCCGGTGGTGAAGGAAATCTCCACGAGGGCGGCGGCCTCGAACGACCGAAACCGACCGCGGACCTGCCGCGCGGCTCCGGCGTAGCGTTCGACCATGCGGATCTCGGCCGCCGGCAACAAGGCCGCGACCGCCGTGATCGCGGCGTCGTCGAGGACCGCCCGCAGCTCGCCGTGCGTCGGCACCCAGTCGAAGAGCCGCAGCTCGCCCCGTTCGAACACGAGCCGCAGTTCCTGACGATCCATCCGCGACGGCTGATGAAAACCATGCTCGAAGTGGAAGAGGATGCCGGTGTGCCGTCCGTCGGCCGCGGCATAGCGGCAGGTGCACATCACCTGTTCTTCCACGGTCCGCGCGTCACCGTCGCCCGCGGCCCCCGCCCTCGGCCGCACGCTGCGGGCCGCCGCCACGACTTCCCCCGCGCCCAGCCAGAAGGCCACGAGGTCGAAGAAGTGCACGCCATGTTCGACGAAGATGCCGCCGCTCACGTCGCGATCCCAGAACCAGTGGCCGGGCGCGAGCCCCTCGTCGGCCGCCTCGTTGACGAACAGCCCGTGCACGAGTTCGCCGAGCAGCCGCGAGCGGATCACGGTCGCCACCGCGTCGGCCAACGGGTTGTACCGCTCCACGAGATTGGCCACGCACACCAGCCCCTGCCGGGCGGCGCGGGCCGCGAGCGCCTCGGCGTCGGCCACGGTCGTGGCCAGCGGCTTCTCGACGAGCACGTGCCTGCCGGCCTCGAGCGCGGCCCGTGCCTGGCGGAAGTGGAGCGCGGGCGGCGTGGCGATGTAGACGAGATCCACGTCCGGTGCGACGAGCACCCCGTCGGGTGACCGGGCCTCCGCTCCCAGTTCCCCGGCGGCACGGCGGGCGGCCGCCGGATCGATGTCGGCGACGGCGGCGATCGTGACGCCCGGCAGCTTCCGGTAGCGGGCCATCGAGAACCGGGCGAATGCACCGCAGCCGACGAGGCCGACCCGCAGCGTGGCGGTGGCGGCGGGACGGGGACCGACGGCCGTGGCCCCGGCCGCGGGAGAGATGCTGGACATGAGACACGCTCCTGTGAGGAACGCGTCCCTGCGGCAGACCGCGGCCGCCACGATACCGCGGCGCACCACGGACATGCTACGCGTCGGCAAGTGTCCGGCGGCTACCGCTGCTTCTTCCGTGCCTGTCGCTTCTCGCGGGCCGCGTCGGCGGCGCCGTTCTGCACCGGCTTGGCCACCGCGGCGAACGGCACGTCGATCGTCCGCCCACCTCCCGCGGCCGCCGCCGTCGCGGCGACCGGGAGCGTCGTCGGCATCCACAGCCGCTCCGCGATGCCCCACAGGCTCGAGGCGATGAAGTACAGGCACAGGCCGCAGGGCACCTTGAAGAACATCAGCGCCATGAACCACATCATGTAGTTCATCACCTGCTGCTGCACCTTCTGCTGCTCATCCACCGCCGGCGGCATGAAGAGCTTCTGCTGCCAGAGCATGAGGCCGATCGTGACGAGCGGGAAGAGATTGAGGAACGGGCCGAGCCAGGCCTCCGGGGCGGCGAGGAAATCGGGCAGGAACTTCGACCAGTCCCAGAGCATGTCGGGGGCCGCGAGGTTCGAGCACCAGCGGATGGCGGAGCTGAACAGCGGCGCCTGCCGCAGCTCGACGTCGGTCGCCAGCGAGCGGTAGAGCCCCATGAAGATCGGAATCTGGATGAACACCGGCAGACAACCGCTGACGGGATTCACGCCGTGCTTCCGCCACAGCTCTTGCGTGGCCCGGGTTCGCTTCTCCGGCTCGTTCTTGTACTTCTCCGCGAGGGCCTTCATCTCCGGCTGCAGCGCCTGCATCTTCTGCGACGAGACCGCCTGCCTGCGGCTCAAGGGGAACATCGCCCCGCGGACCATGACCGTGAGGAGGATGATCGCGATGCCGTAGTTGCCGATCACGGCGTGCAGGCCATGCAGCAGCGCGATGAGCGGCCGGGCCACCCAGCCGAACCAGCCGTAGTAGACGAGGTCGTCCATCGCCGCGCCGCTGGCGCCGAACTGGCCGAGCAGGTCGGGCTTCTTGGGGCCGGCGAAGATCTCGTAGCGGTGGGTCGTCGTGCCGCCCGCGGCGAGGACGATCTCCTGCGACACCAGCCGCGGCGTCACGTCCACGAGTTTCTTGCGGGCCGCGGCGGGGGGCTCCGCGACGGCGATCGGCCGCACCTCGGCCAGCGCCGGCGCGTCGCTACCGGCGGCCACCGGGATCAGCGCGGAGGCGAAATACAGCGCGTCCACGCCGGCGAACGACAGCGGCTTTCCCTCGCGGACGGTGGAGGCGGGATGGGTGAGCGCCTGATCGGCGATCTTCAGCCCGCTGACGAGCGTGGTCTGCTCGCCGGAAAACCGCAGCGCCACGTCGCGGACGGCGAGCGAGCTCCAGTCGCGAGCCACCCGCTGGGCGTACCACCAGCCCTCCGTCGGCAGGCCGGTGGGCCCGTCAAGCGCATAGGTCACGATCGACTCACGGCCCGCGGCGCCGTCGGCCTGCCAGGTCACGGTGAGTCCCAGGCGGTAGCCGGCATCGGCCGCCTCCGTCGGCGGCAGCAGCCGATACTCCTTCGCGACCGTGACCCCGCCGGGGAGCCGCCGGGTGAACCGCACGCCGCCGTCACCCGTCGCCTCGGTCTCCCAATCGACGTCGGCGAGCTCGTGGCCCGGCAGCTCCCGGTCGTCTTCCCCGCGCCGCCGGCCGTCCCGCGAGTCCACCGCCAACGTGAAAGACAGCTGGTCGTGCCGCTCGCCGTCCGGATCGGCCACGGGGCCGCCGCGAAACTCGGGCCGCACCACCTCCAGCGGCCGGCGCTCGAGCACGGCCTCCATCGTCCGCGGGCTGCCGTCCCGCATGATCTCGACGGCCACCTTCTGGCCCGGCTTCGTCTTGGCGAGGATGTCGCCGAGCGACCACACGTCCGCCACAGGTGATCCGGCCAGCTTGACGATCACATCACCAGCGGCGAGGCCCGTCCGTGCGGCGGGCGTGCCCGGCCCCACGACGCCGATCCGGCAGCCCTCGGGCACTGTGACCGCGGCCAGGTGGCCGAGGTAGCCTGACCGATCGTCCTGGTCGTGAAACTGCTCGCTGGAAAGTTCGATCCGCTCGACGGTCGCACCGCGGCTGGAGAGCGTGACGAGCATCCGCGCCGGATCGGCCGGGTCGAGCGAGCCGAGGGTGCGCCGCACCCGCGGCGCTGTCGCTGCGATCACGGCCGCGGCATCGGCCGCGTCGGTGGCTTGGCGGCCGTTCAGCCGGCCGGCGTCACGTCCCGGCTCCTGCTGGGCGCCGGCGTCTGTCGGTGCTGCGGCCCGCTGTGCCGCTGCCTTCTCCGCCTTGGGCCGCGGGGGATAGAGCCAAGCCTGGAGGGCCTGACCGGCGAGGATGGCGGCCAGCGAGATGGCGATGAACGAGATGTAGCGACGTTCCACGAAAGGCTCCCGGGGTGACGCGACCGAGTATACCCGTACGGCGGCGGGCTACTTGCCCTGCAGCAGGCGGTCACCGAGGTAATTGTCGAGGTCCGGGATGCCGTGGATCTTCTTGCAGGTCACGTCGCAGGGATACGCCACCCGCCGGAACCGCACGGCCGTGTCATCCTCCTGGACCACGTAGCAGGCCCGCGGATCGCCATCCCGCGGCTGGCCGACCGATCCGACGTTCACCATCGCCTTCACCGGCGGCAGCTCGATCCGCACCTCGGCCGCGGACCTGGGCACGGAGGGGGAGAGAAACTCGGGCGTCGTGGTGAACACGCCGGGGATGTGGGTGTGGCCCTGGAAGCAGTGGCGACCGATGAGCTCGAAGATGTGTTCCATCTTCAGCGGGTTGTAGATGTCTTCCGGAAAGACGTACTCGTCAAGCGGCCGGCGGGCGGAGCCGTGCACGAACATCGAGTCGCCCGCGGTGTGGGTCCGCGGCAGTTCGCCGAGAAAGTCGGTGAGTCTGTTGGCGGCATTCTTCGGCTGGCGGTCGTGACCCTCCAGTTGCACTCGCGTCCAGCGGATCGCCCGCTCGGCGCCGACGTTGAAGCCGTCGGGATCGAAGAGGGCGCCCTGGTCGTGGTTGCCCAGCAGCACCATCTCGCACCGCTCCTGCACGAGCTTCACGCACTCGCAGGGATTCGGACCGTAGCCGACCACGTCACCGAGGCAGAAGATGGCGTCCACGCCCTGCCGGTCGATGTCCTCGAGCACGGCCTGGAGGGCTTCGAGGTTGCCGTGGACGTCGCTGATGATGGCCCGCTTCACGCCTGCTGCACCCTGGTGGCGGGCCGTGGCCCGGCGGCCACGTCGGCTGGAACTTGTGGTTTTGGAGGGATCTTTTGAGACTACGAACGCCCTTCGGGTCGGTCAAGGATCGCAGCCGCTGCCGCCGCGGGAAACCTGCCTCATGAAAACCCTCGCCATCGACACGAGCCTGGCCGCCGGCTCCGTGGCCGCGCTCGACGGCGACCGCCGCGCCTCGCGGCCGCTCGGCGGCGCCGGCGAGCATGCGCGGCTCGTGGCCGCGGCCCTGGCGGAGGCCGCGGCGGAGCTTGGCTGGCGGCCGCGCGACGCCGAACTTGTCGCGGTGGTCCGCGGTCCGGGGTCGTTCACCGGCCTGCGGGTCGGCGTGGCCACGGCGAAGGGTCTGGCCTGGGCCACGGGGGCGCGGCTCATCGGCGTCTCGGGAGTGGAGGTCGTGGCACGGCTCGCGCATGCCGCGGCGGGCTGGCCCGAGGCGCCGGTCCACGTCGCCTACGACGCGGGCCGCGGCGAGGTGTTCGCCACCACGGCCCTGCCGGCGACGACGTCGCCCTCCGGCTGGGCTGCCGGCCCGGGCAGCCTCGTGCCGCTCGCCGACTGGATCGACTCTCTCGCCCCCGGTGCGCTCGTCGCCGGCCCGGCGCTCGACCTTGCAGCGTGCGGCCCGCTGCTCGCCGCGCGACCCGACCTGCGGCTGCCGCCGCCCGGCGCCCGCACGCCCACCGCCGCCGCGGCCGGCGCCGTGGCCCTGCTCCACGCCGCCGCGGGCAGCCACGACGACCCGTTCACGCTCGTGCCCGACTACGTGCGGCCCAGTTACGCGGAAGAACGCCGCAGTTGACAGTCCGCATGTCGCACCGGCGCCTTCCCAGGCAAGCCGGGTTGCGATGGGCGCGGGGCTGCCCATGCCCCAGGAGCCGGCGTATGCAGACAATCGAAGCAGGATTGCGAAGCGCAGTCTGCATCCGAGTGAGCGGATGCCAGGATGGCATCCGCGAACGTCCGGCGACGGGGCATGGGCAGCCCCGCGCCGACGCGTGAGGTGATGCGTTTGCGTCGCGGCCGAGAGCCCGCGCTATGCCAATTCGGGCCGTGCGGTACGATTGGCGGCTGTTTTTCCGGCAGTCCCGCTCTCCAGGCCCCGCCATGCGCCCCATCACCAAGCTGCTCGTCGCCAACCGCAGCGAGATTGCGATCCGCGTCTTCCGCTCGGCCCACGAGCTCGGCATCCGCACCGTCGCCATCTATGCCCACGAGGACCGCTTCGCCCTCCATCGCTTCAAGGCCGACGAGGCCTATCTGGTCGGCAAGCCCGGCGAGCCGATCCGCTCCTACCTCGACATCGAGGCGGTCGTGGCGCTGGCCAAGAAGCACGGCGTCGATGCGATCCATCCCGGCTACGGCTTCCTCTCCGAGAATCCCGAGTTCGCCGCGGCCTGTGCGAAGGCGGGGATCACGTTCGTGGGCCCGCGGGTCGAGCTCCTGCGCACGCTGGGCGACAAGACCGCGGCCCGCGACCTCGCCCAGCAGGCCGGCGTGCCGATCCTCGCCGGCAGCGCCAAGCCGGTGACCAGCCAGGCCGACGCCCTGAAGATCGCCAAGGAGCTCGGCTGGCCCGTGATCCTCAAGGCCGCCCACGGCGGCGGCGGCCGCGGCATGCGGGTGGTTCGTGGCGAGGACGAGCTCGCGGTGGCGCTCGAGAGCGCCCAGCGCGAGAGCAAGACCGCCTTCGGCTCCGCCGCTGTGTTCGTGGAGAAGTTCATCCAGCGGGCACGGCACATCGAGGTGCAGCTGCTCGGCGACCTGCACGGCGGCCTCGTGCACCTCTTCGAGCGCGACTGCTCCGTGCAGCGGCGGCACCAGAAGGTGGTGGAGGTGGCCCCGGCCCCCAACCTCGCCCCGAAGATGCGCGACGCCATCTGTGAGGCGGCGCTGGCCATCGGCCGCCAGGCCCGCTACGAGAACGCCGGCACCGTCGAGTTTCTCGTCGACGCCGACGCCGACCGCTTCTACTTCATCGAGGTCAACCCGCGGATCCAGGTGGAGCACACCGTCACCGAGGAGATCACCGGGATCGACATCGTCCGCCGCCAGCTGCTCGTGGCCCAGGGCCACAAGCTCTCCGATCCGCAGATCGGCCTCGGCGACCAGGCGGCCATCCGCTCGATGGGCACCGCGATCCAGTGCCGCGTCACCACCGAGGATCCTGAGAACCGCTTCCTCCCCGACTACGGCCGGATCACCGCCTACCGCTCGGCCAGCGGCATGGGCATCCGGCTCGATGCGGGCACGGCCTTCTCCGGCGCCGTGGTCACGCCCTACTTCGACTCGCTGCTGGTCAAGGTCACGGCCCGCGGCCTCACCCATCGCGAGGCGGCCGGCCACATCGAGCGCTGCCTGCAGGAGTTCCGCATCCGCGGCGTGAAGACGAACATCCCGTTCCTCATCAACCTCGTCACCCATCCCGCCTTCCTCGCCGGCGAATGCACGACGCGGTTCATCGACGAGACGCCGGCGCTGTTCGACTTCCCGATCCGCCGGGACCGGGCCACGAAGGTGCTCGAGTACCTCGCCGACGTGATCGTCAACGGCAACCCGCTCGTGAAGGGCCGGCCTGCCGCCGCCCGCCGCCAGCCGGCCCCGCTCCCCGAGTTCGACGCCTTCGCCGCCCCGCCGCCGGGCACCCGGCAGAAGCTCCAGGAACTGGGCCCGCACAAGTTCGCCGCCTGGGTCCGCGAGCAGCAGCGGCTGATGATCACCGACACCACGATGCGCGACGCCCACCAGTCGCTGCTCGCCACGCGGATGCGGTCCTACGACATGCTCGCCGCCGCCGACGCCTACGCCCGGCTGTGTTCCGGCTTCTTTTCGCTGGAGATGTGGGGCGGGGCCACGTTCGACACGGCGATGCGGTTCCTCAAGGAGTGTCCCTGGGACCGGCTCCTGCTGCTCCGCGAACGGATCCCGAACATCCTCTTCCAGATGCTCCTCCGGGCGAGCAACGCCGTCGGCTACACCAACTACCCCGACAACGTCGTCCAGGCGTTCGTCAAGGAGTCGGCGGCGGCGGGCATCGACGTGTTCCGCGTCTTCGACCCGCTCAACTGGGTGCCGAACATGCGGGTGGCGATCGACGCCGTGGTCGAGAGCGGCGCGATCTGCGAGGCGGCGGTCTGCTACACCGGCGACGTCCTCGACCCGAAGCGCACGAAGTATGCGCTCGACTACTACGTAAAGCTCGCCAAGGAGCTGGAGAAGGCCGGCGCCCACATGCTCGCCATCAAGGACATGGCCGGGCTCTGCAAGCCGTTCGCCGCAGGCAAGCTGGTCGAGGCACTGCGGGCTGAGGTCTCCATCCCGATCCACTTTCACACCCACGACACCTCCGCCGCCCAGATGGGCAGTCTGCTGGAGGCGGCCCGGGCCGGCGCCAGCGTGGTGGACGCCGCGTTCGCGTCGTTCGCCGGGCTCACCAGCCAGCCGAACCTCAACGCCCTGGTCGATGCGGTCCGCAACACGCCGCTCGACACCGGCCTCGACCCCGAGCCGCTCCGCCACCTGTCGCACTACTGGGCCGCCGTCCGTGAGCACTACACGGCGTTCGAGTGCGGCATGAAGGCGCCCGACGCCGACCTCTACCTCCACGAGATGCCGGGCGGCCAGTTCACCAACCTCCTCGAGCAGGCCAAGGCCCTCGGCCTCGGCGATCGCTGGGAGGAGGTCTGCAAGGCCTACGCCGACTGCAACCAACTGCTCGGCGACATCGTCAAGGTCACGCCCACGAGCAAGTCGGTGGGCGACCTCGCGCTGCTCCTGGTCACCAACGGCATGCACGCGTCCGACCTGCTCTCCGACTCGCGCGAGCTCTCCTTTCCCGAGTCGGTGGTCGATCTCCTCGCCGGCCGCATGGGCCAGCCGCCGGGCGGCTTTCCCGCGGCCGTCGTCAACCGCATCGTCCGCAACGGCGACGTGGTCACGGGCCGCCCCGGTGAGTCGTTGCCGCCGGCCGACTTCACGGCCGCCGCGAAGAAGGTGGCGGAACTGGTGGGCCGCACCGCGTCGCCCAAGGAGGTGCTCTCCTGGCTCCTCTATCCGCGGGTGTTCCAGGATTACGCGCAACACCGGGCGAAGCATGGCGACGTGAGCGTGCTCCCCACGCCGGCCTTTCTCGAGGGCCCGAAGCCGGGCGAGGAGCTCGCCATCGACATCGAGCCGGGCAAGACGCTCGTGGTCCGGCTGCTCACGGTGGGCGAGCCGCATGCCGACGGCACGCGGACCGTGTTCTTCGAGCTCAACGGCCAGCCCCGGAGCGTGTCGGTCGCCGACAAGAGCCTGGAGGCGAAGGTGCAGCGGCGGCCGAAGGCCGTGATCGGCGACGCCCGCGAGGTGGCCGCGCCGATGCCGGGTCTGATCGTCACGGTGGCGGTGAAGCCGGGCGACACGGTCGCCAAGGGGCAGAAGCTCCTGTCACTCGAAGCCATGAAGATGGAGACGACTGTCTACGCCGAGCGCGACGGCCGGATCGGCGAGGTGCTCGTGACGCCGGGCACGCCGGTGGAGGCGGGGGAGCTTGTTGCACGCTACGCTGACGCGTAGCGGCGCGGCTGCACGGCCATCCATGGCCCGTGCAGCCTTCGCCCGGCGTGGTCGCAGCCAAGGTGCGACCAGCCGGGCTGGCGGCCGCCTTCCGGGCGGCCGTGGCCGCCGCTGGCGCGGCGGCGAGGCACGCGGCGAGGCACGCGGCGCGGCCTGCGGCCGCTGCGTGCTGGTCAGACGGAGCCACGCGGCGCGGCCTGCGGCCGCTGCGTGGCGGAGGCGTCGTGGGCAGGCCGGCCATCAAACCGTGGCGCACGCCTCCAGGCGTGCGAATCGACGCATCAAGACCACAGGCCCATCGGATCGAGCGTTGATCCTCGCGCAACGAACCGCTCCTCCTGAACCCACGGCGAGGGAGGGGCTGCCAGTGCCCCGGGAGCCGGCGTATGCAGACAAGCGAAGCAAGGATTGCGGAGCGCGGTCTGCATCCGAGTGAGCGCAGGGCAGGATGCCCGCAGCGAACGTCCGGCGACGGGGCATGGCAGCCCCGACCGGCTGCGGCTGCAGCGATGGATTCGCGCGGCCGCACGCCCCGTGCGCCGGCCTACTCGCCCTGCTTCACCAGATCCTTGAAGACCTTGCGGACCTTGGCCACCTTCGGGGCGGCCACGGCGTTGCAGTAGCGGTCGCCAGGGTTCTTCGCGAAGTAGTCCTGGTGGTAGCCCTCCGCCGGATAGAAGATCGAGGCCTTCGTGACCTCCGTCACGATCTTCCCCGGAAAGACTTTCGCCCCGTCGAGCTTCGCGATCACCTGCTCGGCGATCCGCTTTTGCTCGTCGTCGTGATAGAAGACGCCCGACCGATACTGCGTGCCCACGTCGGCCCCCTGGCGGTTAAGGGTCGTCGGATCGTGCGTCGCGAAGAACACCTCGAGCAGCTTCTCGAACGACACCACCGCCGGGTCGTATTCGATCTCGATCGCCTCGGCATGGCCGGTGAGCCCGGTGCACACGTCCTTGTACGTCGGGTTCGGCACCTTGCCGCCGATGTAGCCGCTGGTCACGCTCTTCACGCCTTTGAGCTCGGCATACACCGCTTCGGTGCACCAGAAGCAGCCGCCGGCGAACGTCGCCTTCGCGAGTCGGGGCGGATCGGCGGCGGCAGACGACATCATGGCGAGGGCTCCGAGGGCCAAACAGGCGAACCGGCGGTTCATCGTGTGCTTCTCCGTGAGGGATGGTTGCCGGACGATCGTATTGTAGGAACTTCCGCCGGATCGACGACGAATCGGAGCGGCTTCATCGCCCACGCGCCAGCATAGCCCACGCCGATCCGGGGCGTCCGCTCGATCAGCCGCCGCGGAACGTCGACCCCGGGCTCGAGCCACAGGCCCGTGGCCCGGGCCGCCTGCCGCCCGTCGAAGCCGCGGTCGATGCCCAGGCCCTTCGTCACCCGGCCCGGCCCCGTAAACTCCCCGGCACCGCGGATCAACACCGCCGCCGGCACGCCCTCGGCGCCGGTCACGACATTCAGCATCCAATGCATGCCGTAGCACAGGTAGACGTACCACCGGCCGGCCGGCCCGAACATCACGGCGGTGCGCGGCGTCAGGCCCTTCGCCCCGTGGCAGGCCAGGTCGTGAGCCCCCAGGTAGGCCTCCGTCTCGTGGACGACGTGCCGCGCGGTCCGGCCATCGGCCCCGCGGACGACGAGCAACGCTCCGATCAGTTCCCGCGCCACCCGGTCCGCCGGCCGGTCGAAGAAGGATCGCGGCAGGGTCTGTGACGACGACGCCATATCGGGCATTATTATGGCCGATCGATCACCGGAAATCGCGGAGCCATCGTCACACTCATGGAAGCAGGCATCGTCGGGCTGCCGAACGTCGGCAAGAGCACCCTCTTCAACGCCCTCACCCAGTCCAAGGCGGCGCAGAGCGCCAACTATCCGTTCTGCACGATCGAGCCCAACGAGGGCATGGTGAGCGTGCCCGACGGCCGGCTCGATCGGATCACGAAACTCATCCCGCCGCAGAAGGTGATCCCCGCCGCCCTCAAGCTCGTGGACATCGCGGGGATCGTGAAGGGGGCGAGCGAGGGCCAGGGCCTGGGCAACAAGTTCCTCTCCCACATCCGCGAGGTGGACGCGATCCTCCAGGTGGTCCGCTGCTTCGACGATCCCGACGTGATCCACGTGGCCGGCAAGGTCGACCCCCTGTCGGACATGGAGACCATCGAGCTGGAGCTGATGCTCGCCGACATCCAGCACCTGGAGAACCTGCTGCCGAAGGCCGAGCGGGCCGCGAAGAGCGCCGACAAGGAGGCGAAGCTCAGGGTCGAGGTGATGAAGAAGTGCCTGGCCTGGCTGGGTGAGCAGAAGCCGCTGCGGACGCTCGCCCTCGACGAGGCGGAGCGGAAGGCGGTGCAGGAACTCGGCCTGCTGACGGCGAAGCCGATCCTCTACGTGGCGAACGTGGACGAGGGCGACGTCGCGGGCCAGGGGCCGCTCGTCCAGGCCGTGCGGGCGGCGGCGGCGAAGTCGGGCGCCGAGGTGGTGCCGGTGTGCGCGAAATTGGAGGCCGAGATCGCGGAGCTCGACGAGGCCGACCGGGCGGAGATGCTCGCAGGCGCCGGGCTGGCGGAGCCGGCGCTGGCGGTGCTGGCGCGGGCCGCCTACAAGACGCTCGGCCTGCAGAGTTACTTCACGGCCGGCGAAAAGGAGGTGCGGGCGTGGACGGTGCCCGTGGGCGCGCTCGCCCCGCAGGCCGCCGGCGTGATCCACACCGACTTCGAGAAGGGTTTCATTCGCGCGGAGATCTACTCGCTCGAGGATCTGGAGCACTACAAGAGCGAGAAGGAGATCCGTGCCGCCGGCAAGCTCCGCGTCGAGGGCAAGGAATACCTGATGCGCGACGGCGACATCTGCCACTTTCTCGTCAATAAATAGCGCCTGCCGGGCCATCCATGGCCCCGGCAGGCTTGGCCCGGCGTGGTCGCAGCCAAGGTGCGACCAGCCGGGCGGGCGGTCGCACCTCCGGGCGACCGTGGCCGCCGCGGAGCGGCGGCCCTGTAGCGGCGGTCTCTGACCGTCGATCCGAGCCACGCGGCGCGGCCTGCGGCCGCTGCGGGCAGGAAGGAGCGGCTGCTCGGAAGGCCGGGAAGCGGTCTCGTCACCGTTCACCGTTCCAAGAAGCCCCGGGCGTGAACACCACCCCGCCGTCCATGCCGCACGACGGCACGTGATTCCCCGGTTCGCACCCGCATGGCATGGCACGCGGGAAGGCATGCCACCCGGAGTCCCCCGGCTTCCGCCGGGGGCTTTTTGTGGGAACTCCAGGCCCGGAGGGCCGGGTCGACTGTGAGCGGGCGGCGGCCCGCCAAGCGAACTGCGGCACGATGCCGCAGGTTCGCGTGATCCATCCTCCCCGGCTTCCGCCGGGGGCTTTTTGTGGGAACTCCAGGCCCGGAGGGCCGGGTCGACTGTGAGCGGGCGGCGGCCCGCCAAGCGAACTGCGGCACGATGCCGCAGGTTCGCGTGAACCATCCTCCCCGGCTTCCGCCGGGGGCTTTTTGTGGGAACTCCAGGCCCGGAGGGCCGTGTTGAGACCAGCGGGCGGCGGCCCGCCCCGTGAACCGCGGCACGATGCCGCGGGTCCGCGTACAAAACTTGGCCTGTCCATGACCCCGCGCTCATGGGCCTGGCAGCCAACTCGGCCACCAGCTGGCCCGCCGGGGAGCGGCGTCGCCGCCCCCCGTGCAGGTCACGGGATCCCCGGGACCGCACCCGCGGCAGACCCAGGCGATCTTCCGCTCGATCCTGGGCTGCTCCTCGTCCTTCGTTTCCTTGACGAGTTTCTTCCGTTGGCGGACCCAGGCGTCGTGGCACTCGGCCTCGCACCCGGTGCAGCCGGTGGCTCGACGATGCCCGCCCCAGGGCCAGGGCGGGCCGCCGCAGCAGGGCACGCAGATCGGATCACACTTCGCCTCGTACTCGGTTCTCGGTGTCTTGCGAGTCCCCGGCTTGCAGACGCACACCGCCACAAGGCCGCAGGTCGCGCCGCAGTGCATGCAGGCCGGCCGCTCCTCTTCCGACTTCTCCGCTGGCTTTGTCGGCGGCTGCCCCTTCGCGTCGCCCTGCTTCGCGGCGGCCGCCGTCTCCCGGGCGGCTGCGTTCTTTCCCCCGCCGCCGGTGTCCGCCGGGACGCTGGGGGCACCCAGGCCCAGGGAGGAGGCCACGACGACCAGCGGCAGCGTGCGGCGTGCGAAAACCATGAATGGCGGCCGACGTGGCCCTCCGTGCGGTCGGATCAGAAATCGAAGTCGATGCGGATGCCGTAGGCGTCGGTGAGGCTGTTGCCGCGGTGCTCGTCCTCGAGGAAGGCGCGGATGTAGTTGAACTTCCACCGCGTGTAGGGATTCAGGTACCAGTTCAGGCCCACCGTGAAGTCGGTCAGGTTGTTGCCACGGATGTTGTGGTCGTTGAGGACGATGTTCGAGAACCGGGCGGCGATCTCCCAGGCCCCGAGACCGGTCTGGACACCCTGCGACTTGGTGCGGACGCGGAAGAAATCCTCGAACGGCTCGACCCGCTTGTGGATGCCCTGCTTGCGGTCGTAGGGGCGATGCTCGCCGGTGAGGAAATAGCTGATCTGGGCCATGTAGCCGTTGAAGAACAGCGGCGGCCCGCCGATCTGCTCGACGAACGCGCAGGCGTATTCCGACTGCAGGGAGAGCGGGCCGAGGATGAGGGCGAACTCGGGGTCGAAGAGTTGGAAGTTTCGGGCAGGAATATTGCCCGTGTCGACGAAGATCGGGGCGAAAGGGCCCGGGGCGCCGTTCATGTAGTTGCTGGGCGAGGGCGGACCCACCGGCCCGACCACGCTGGCCGGCTGCTGCTTGCGGATTTCCGGCGTGTTGCGGAAGCGGACCTGGTTCTGCGCGGTGGCCCGGTAGCTGTAGCCCGCCCCGAGGTGCATGTAGAACCGGCCGTCACTCGGCTCGTCCCACCAGGGCAGCCAGGTGCCCCGCATGGTCAGCGCCTGCCCGCTGTCGAACGAGTCGTTCCCGGTATTGTCGCTGTTGGTGCGGAAGGTGCCGATGGCCCAGGTCGCGAGTTCGCTCTCCGTGTTGCCGTAGGTCATCACGCCCATGTTCCGCGCGGGGGCGAAGGTGTCCGCGAGCGACCGCTCCATGAATGTGTTGTTGCGGTTCTGCGTGACCCGCTCGAGCGAGAAGGGCTCGAAGTAGTGGCCGGCGCGAATGTTCTGCAGCCACGGCAGCTGCTTCCACTCCAGGTAGTTGTCGAGGTAGCTGGGCTGGTTGGCGAGCGCGAAATCGACGCCCAGCGAGTATTCGAGGACCTCGAAACTCGTGCCACGGGCCCCGATCCGGAGGCGGCGGAACTGGGAGCCGTCCTGCAGGTCGCCCACGCTCTCCCGGCTGACGGGACCCTGGCCGAAGTACACCTGATCGGCCTGCATCTGCCCCGAGATCACGAGCGACGGCTTCTTGGCGTCGTCGGCCTTCTTCGTGTCGGCGGCGGAGACGAGCTTGTCGAGCCCCTTTTCCAAGGCCGCGAGCCGGCTCTCCGCCGTCGTGGCGGCCTTGCCCTTTTCCTTTTGCTTTCCCTTGTCGGCCGATGCCGCGGCGGCGGACGTCTGCCGCGCGGCCTGCAGTTCGTCGATCTGCCGTTGCAGCCGTTCCAGCTCGCCGGCCACCCCCGGCGGCAGGTCGGGCCCGGGGGCCGGGAGCTCCACGATCGCCGCCGGCTCGGCGGCGGGCATCGTCACGTTGCCGGCCGAGAATCGCAGGCCGTCATCCGCCGCTGCGGCGCGGTCAGCCCGGCTGCCGGCGCCGCTGCACGCCGCCAGGATCAGGATCACGCCAGCCCGGAAACACGAACGCACCACGGGGTCGTCCCCTTCGCTGTCGGTCGTCCTCCGGTGGTCCGGTCAGACATCGCCGCGGGCCGTCACGCCATCCCGTCGTCGGGCAGGCGGGTGTCGCCACCATCCCTACAATCGGCACTTCCGGCGCGATCGTGCACTCCGCCGCGTCCGTTCCGGCCAATGCATGCCCCGCAGCTTTCCTGGGCCGCGCAAAGAGCCGGGCCGCGATGCCATGTGGCATCGCGGCCCGGTGCAGAACGCTTGGGAATCCGCGTCTCGCCGAGGCCGAATTGCCCCGGCTTCCCAGCCTCAGTAATTGCCCTTGGCTCCCGTGATCACCTCGCCGCCGGCACGGGTCACGAGCGACGCGAAGAGCCGGATCGAGATATCCGACGTCAGTAGCTTCACGCTGGCATCACCGAACGCGATGTTCGCCCCCGCCGGGTGGAAGGCGTAGACCTCGCCGCCGCCGTCGGTCCCGTAGTAGCCCGACTGGAACGGGGCCGTCTCGACGCTCTCCCCGTTGGTGGCGTTGATGACCTTCGTCGGCGACGAACGAAACGTCGCGCCGTTCGCCGACGATCCATCGATCGACAGATCCGATGCCGGACGCACCCAGCCGCCTGCGTTCACCCGCCGGGTCGGGAATTGTCCGGACGGATCGTCGGCCCGCGACCGGCCGCGGTACACGATCGGCCGACCGGCACTCTCGGCAAGCAAGACCGTGTTCGACAGCCCGTCGACGGCATCCTTCAGGCTCGGCTTGAAGCCGTCGCCGTAGTCCTTGCTCATCAGGCCGTCACCCCGGCTGGCGACCGTGTTGCCGGCGTTCGTCGGCGCGGTGGAAGCCGCCACGTCGGCGAGATTGTCGTTCGGCGTGGCCGGCGTGGGATTCTGCAGGGCCGCGTCGACGTACACCGTCGGCGAGTAGTCGGTCGGGGCGCAGAACAGCCCGTTCGTGGAGAAACCGGTGCCGGCCGCGTTGACGACGGCCCGCGTCGCGGTCGTCGGAAACGGGAACGGCTGGGTGTTCGTCTGCGGATCGGCGTCGTAGTGACTCTCAGGGCTCGGCGACGAACCGCACTCGACCGACTTGATCCGCGTATGGGCCAGGACGGAGTTGGGGATCGTGAAACCGGCGGCCGTGTTGGCCGTCCCCGACCCCCAGTTCGACGACAGGTCGAACTTGTCGTACAGGGCCTGCTGTTCGATGTAGGGCAGGATCCGGGTGACCCACGAAATCCGCACCGTGCCCGGCCGGGCGCTGTTCGGCAGGGTGCCCTGCGTGGCATCGGCGAAGTTGTGGACCGCGAGCGCAAGCTGCCGGATGTTGTTGCTGCACGCGCTGCGGCGTGCCGCCTCACGGGCGGTCTGCACGGCCGGCAACAGCAGGCCGATGAGCGTGCCGATGATCGCGATCACGACCAGCAATTCGACGAGGGTGAAGGCCGGACGACCGCGGGTCGCAGGCCGGGGGAACGAACGAGACATGTCCTTCTCTCCTGAGGTGACGAAACGAACGAAAGCGATCCAATGACGATGGGGAGCGAATGCGAGCCGCGGCGGCCGGCGCTACCGCCGGACGAGGAGCCTGAGCCCCGACAGGTTCTCCGTGACAAGCACCCGCAACGGCGTCGTGGCGGGGTCGCGGTAAGCGGCCGGGACGACCGTCGCCCCCGGCGTCTTGCCTCCGGCGACGCCGTTGACGACGATCGCATACAGCCCGGATGGCAGCGGCTGCTCGTCGGGGATGCGGAAGCCGCCATCCTGACCGGTCGTCAGCGTGACCGGCTCGCCCGCCTCGCCGTTGGCCCGGTGAAACGAGATCGAGGCCCGCGCCAGCGGGGCCTTGCCGACGAGCACCATGCCGGCGACGCTGTGGAACGTCTGGCCGGTGCGGGAGAGCGTCATCACGGCGGCGCCCAGCACCACTGCCACGCTGGCGAGGATGGCTGCCCGCAGCAGCCACTGCGACAGTCCGAAACGTGCCACGGACTCGCGGACGGACTCCACCGGACCACCCAATCCCCTGCGGCTGGGCGGGGGCAGCCGGCCTTCCCGCTTGCGGAGGCGGCGGTCGAGAACGTGCTGCAGGGCCTCGTCGGCAGCCCGAGACGTGGCCGTGGCGGCGTTGGTCGAACGCCGGCGCACCGAAACCCGCTGGCGATCATCACCGGACATGGAGAAGGAAGCAGAGGACATGTCGAGGGCTCCTGTCGAGCCGTCGCGTGCCTCCGGTGCCTCCGGTCAGTCGCGTCGGGGTGTCGTGTTGTTCGTGACTCGGGACTGGGGCTTACTTTCCGAAACGGGTCTTCTCGGTCCGCTCGATCTGCACGACGACGCCGTCTTGGACGATCGCGAGCACGGAGCCGTATTTCAGACCGTGCAGCGCGTCGCCGATCCGGCGGAGCGCCGCGTCCGTGCGGCCCGTCCGGGGGGCGTCGTCGTGGGGATGGTTTCGCTGTGTCGGTTCTTGGTCCTGCGGGTTCATGACGGCGACCGTCCTCCGTGACGGGTCAATCAGATGACGTATTCGGGGCCCGGGAGGAACACGCGGGCCTTTCGCGGCGTGATCGCCACGTGTGCCCCTGGCACGAGATCCATTTGCAAACCTCGTGCCACTTCCGTCGGGACGTCGACCTGGAGTTCGGCGTCCGAGCCGTGTGGCCGGCATGCGACGCGTGTGATCGCCCCGTTTCGCGTCACCCGGAGCACGCTTGCGGGCAGGCTCCCGGAGGCCCGGCCGTTGCCGGTCACGGCCTGCCCGTTGCCCGACAAGGGGGAGATTTCCAGTTCATGGGGCCGCAGATAGACGCGGGCGTCGCGGGCCTGGGCGTGCGGGTAGTCGGGATAGTCGATGGGGATCCCGTGCCAGAATGCCCGGCCGTTCTCGACGCGGCCGTGAAACACGTTCACGTTGCCGAGGAAGTCCATCACGAACGGCGTCGCCGGCTGATCGAACACGGCGTCGGGCGTGCCCTGCTGCTCGATCTTCCCGTGGTTCATCACCACCACCTCGTCCGCCAGTTCGAAGGCCTCCTCCTGGTCGTGCGTCACGAACACGCTCGTCATCCCGATCTCGTCGTGGAGCCGCCGCAGCCACTGCCGTAGCTCGACCCGCACCTTGGCATCGAGGGCTCCGAACGGTTCGTCGAGGAGGAGGATCTTCGGCCGGATGGCGAGGGCCCGGGCCAGGGCGACCCGCTGCCGCTGGCCGCCGGAGAGCTGCGCCGGCTTGCGGCCGCCGAGCCCTTCGAGCCGCACGAGGTGCAGCAGTTCCTCGACCCGGGACCGCACCTCGGCGGTCGGCACCTTCCGCACCCGCAGGCCGAAGGCGATGTTCTCGAACACGCTCATGTGCCGGAAGAGCGCGTAGTGCTGGAACACGAAGCCCACTTCCCGCTGCCGGGCATGCCGCTCGGTGATGTCCTCGCCGTCCTCGACGATCACGCCCTCGTCGGCATGCTCGAGGCCGGCGATGATCCGCAGGAGCGTGGTCTTGCCCGAACCCGATGGGCCGAGCAGGGCCAGAAGCGTGCCGTCGGGCACGTCGAGCGACACGCGGTCGAGGGCCTTGAACGCGCCGAACGATTTCGAGATGTCGCGAACGTGGATGCTCATGGTCCCCTCCAAGGGCTGTGGTCAGGGCTGCAGGACGATGGTCAGGCCGGGGTCTCGGCGGTCGAGCGGGCGGCTTCCAGGTCCCGAGACTCGGCTTCCAGCCGCCGTTCGATCACGAACTTGGCGACGAGCGTGACGAGGGCCAGGCCGGCCAGCACGCTGGCGACCGCCATCGAGGCGGGCGTGCGGTACTCCTGGAACAGCTTCTCGACGCGGAGCGGCATCGTGTCGGTGGCTCCGGCGATGTGCCCGCTGACGACATACACGGCGCCGAACTCGCCCATCGCCCGGGCATTGGCCAGCACGATGCCGTGGAGCAGCGCCCAGCGGATGTTCGGCAGCGTGACCCGCCAGAACACCTGCCAGCCGCTCGCGCCCAGGCTCACCGCGGCCATCTCCTCCTCGGGCCCGATCGCCTCCATCACCGGGATCAGTTCGCGGACGACCAGCGGCAGCGTGACGAACGTGGTCGCCAGCACGAGGCCCGGCCAGGAGAAGATGACCTTCCAGTCGAGCCAGGCGAGGGTCGGGCCGAGCAGGCCCTGGCGGCCGAAGATGAGCACGAGCGCGAGGCCGGCCACGACGGGCGACACGGAGAACGGCACGTCGAACAGGGAGATGAGGAGCGACCGGCCCGGAAAGCGGAACCGGGCCACGAGCCAGGCCGCCGCCACGCCGAACACGGTGTTGATCGCCACGGCCACGGGCGCCACGGTGAGCGAGAGCCAGATCGCATGCCGCGTGTCGGGGTCGTGGGCCAGGGCGGTCCACCAGGCCGCGACCCCGCCCGCGAACGCCTCGAAAAACACGCTCGCGAGCGGAACGACGATCAGCAGGCCGACGATGCCGACGGCCGCGGCGACGAGCGCCGCGCTCACGGCCGGGGAGGCATGCGGCGCACGGCTTTGGGACGCGGACATGGGCAGCTTCACTGGGCGTTGCGGGCGAGCCGCTGCTGGAGCGCGTTGACGACGATCAAGAGCGTGAGTGACATCGCGAGCAGCACGACGGCAATGGTCGTCGCCTCCGCGTAGGCGAACTCCTCGAGCCGGGACACGATCAACACGGGGGCGATCTCCGTCTTGAACGGCATGTTGCCCGAGATAAAAACGACGGAGCCGTATTCGCCGAGGGCCCGGGCGAGCGCGAGTGCGAAGCCCGTCACGACGGCCGGCAGGATCCCGGGCAGCACGACCCGGAAGAATGTCTGGGCTCGCGAGGCGCCGAGGATCCGCGCCGCTTCTTCGGTGTCTCGATCGAGGCTCTCGATGACTGGCTGCACGACGCGGATCGCGAACGGCAGGCTGACGAACACGAGCACGAGCACGATGCCGAGATAGGAGTAGGCCCCCTGGATCCCGAGCGGCACGAGCCAATGGCCGAGCCATCCCTTCTCGACGTACAGGGCCGAATAGACGAGCCCGGCCACGGCCGTGGGCAGCGCCAGCGGCACGTCGACGAGCGCGTCGAGCACGCGGCGGCCCGGAAAATCGATCCGCGCCAGCACCCAGGCGACGACGAGGCCGAGGACGGCGCTGACCGTGGCCGCGAGCACCGCTGCACCGAGCGACACGCCGTAGGCGGCACGGGCCCGCGGCGTCCATGCGGCGGCGACAAAGCCCTGCGGCCCGAGCGATGCCGCACGGAGAACCAAAACCGCCAGCGGCAAGAGCACCAGCGCCGTCATCACCAGCGCGGTGATGGCGAACGTCATGCCGAATCCGGGAAGCACCGCAGGCCCGCGGCGCCGGCGGTGGCCGGCCGGACGGTTTCTGACCACACGCGGACGGCTGGGAGGCGAGGCGGCAAAGGCGATCATGGGGCGATTGGGAGCGTTCATCGGGCAGCGGTGGGAGACGGTGTCACCTTCCCGCTTCCGGCAGATAGATCGAATCGAACACGCCCCCTTCGCCAAAGAACGTCTTCATCACGGCCTCCCAGCCGCCGACGGCCGTGATGTCAAACGTTTCGATGGCGGGCCACGTCGCGCCATCGGCTGATGGCGGCGGAGCGGACCCCCAGGGTCGATAGTGGTGCTTGGCCACGATCGCCCGCCCCTCGGGCGTGTAGAGAAACCCCAGATAGGCCTCGGCGACATGCCGCGTGCCCTTCCTGTCGACGTTGGCATCGACGACCGCCACGGGCGGGTCGACGCGGATCGAGCGCCGGGGATAGACGATCTCCAGTGACCCCTTGGACTCGACGACCTCCAGGTGGGCCTCGTTCTCGAAGGTCAGATGCACGTCACCAATTCCTTTCTGGGAGAACGTGGCCGTGGCGGCGCGGGCGCCGGTATCGAGCACGGGCGTGCGCTTGTAGAGCTCGGTCACGAAGGCCTTGGCGTCGTCCGCACTGCCGCCCCCCGCGAGCACCGCGCCCCAGGCCGCGAGAAAGCTGTACTTTCCGTTGCCCGAGGTCTTGGGGTTGGGTGTGACGATCGAGATCTCCCCCTTGGCCAGGTCTGGCCAGTCCTTGATGCCTTTGGGGTTGCCCTTGCGGACGACGAACACGACCACCGAGTGGTAGGGCACGGAATCGTTTTCGAACCGCTTCTGCCAATCGGCACGGACGAGTCCCGTCTTCGCTACGGCTTCGACATCGGGCCAAACGGCGAGCGTCACCACATCCGCTTCAAGGCCGTCGATCACGGCCCGGGCCTGACTGCCCGATGCGGCATGCGATTGCTTGATCGACACCGGGCGGCCGTGCTCCGCCTCATACCGTTTCACGAACGCGGCATTGATATCCCGGTAGAGTTCGCGGGTCGGGTCATACGAGACGTTGAGGAGTTCAAGCGGCCCGCGGGCGGCCGCGGCACCCGCGTCCGTTGCCGGGCCGGCCGGGCGGCAGCCTGTGCTGCCGAAAACGATCGCCGTCAGCGACACGGTCAAAAGCCACAACCTGCGGGCGGGCATCCGAATCTCCTTGCTGTGCTGGCAGGCCCGTGCCCGGGCCTTTGCTCACCGGGCTGGCACGACGCCCCAGCTGACCGCCAGCGGGGCTCGGCGCTCGAAATCGCCCCAGTCACAGGTCGCAAGTTGCGTGCCGGACCGGTATTTGCATGCGGAGGCCGGTGCGGATGCCGCCATGCCCCCAGAGTCCCCGCGATATCTGACAGCACTGGATCGCCCGTGATATTCGATGGACATGGGCCCGTCGAATATGCTTGCTGCCCGTGAAATAAGACGGCCCTTCGTTGATCAAGGTGTTGGCGTGGAGCGTGCGGCTCGTGATTTGTTGTCGGCGGTCTGGCGGGAAGCCTGCCGGCACATCGAACTCGAGCAGTCGATGCAGGCGATCACGGCGGCCGTTTCGGCGGCCCTGCCTCTCCGCGGCGTGCTCGTGCTCCGTGGCGATGCCGGCAGTCGCACGGTTGAGACGATTGCGGTGGGCGTGGCCCACGATGGCTTCCGCGTGGCACCGCGCACGGCGGAACTGCCTGCTGACGCGTGGCGGAAGTTTCTCCGCTGGCTCAAAGACGGTGAGACATTGCAGCTCGCCGCGACCGACGATCATGCGTGGCTGCGGGCGGCCATGCCGGCCGGCGCCGTGGGCGACATGCTCGCCGGACCGCTTCGCGCCGCGGGTGAGGCGACGGGAATGCTGGTGGTGGTTGCCCAGCCGGGCATGGGTTTCACCGCCAGCCATCGCGCCACCTTCGGCCAACTGCTGGAGCCGCTCACGGTGGCCGTCGAGAACGACGGCCGGTTTCACGAACTGAAGTCGTTGCGCGAGGCGGCGGAGGCCGACCGGCAGACACTCCTCACCCGTCTCGGCAAGCAGGGCGTGAACGAGGAAGTCGTCGGCGGCCAGACCGGGCTGCGGCACGTGATGGAGCGTGTGGAACTCGTCGCCCGGTCCGACGTGCCGGTGCTCATCCTCGGCGAGACGGGCACGGGCAAGGAAGTGGTCTCACGGGCGATCCACACGCGGTCCAAACGGGCCGACGGCCCCTTCATTCGCGTCAATTGCGGCGCCATTCCGCCGGAACTCGTCGATTCGCAGTTGTTTGGCCACGAAAAGGGGAGCTTCACCGGCGCCGCGGAGCAGCACCAAGGCTGGTTCGAGCGGGCCGACCGCGGGACGCTCTTCCTCGACGAGATCGGCGAGTTGCCGCTTCCCGCCCAGGTCCGGCTGCTGCGGGTGCTTCAGGATCACCAGATCGAGCGGGTCGGCGGCAAGGTGCCGCTCCACGTGGACGTGCGGATCGTGGCCGCCACCCATCGCGACCTCGGTGCGATGGTCCAGCAGAAGACGTTTCGCGAGGACCTCTGGTATCGCATCAACATCTTTCCGATCCTGCTGCCCACGCTCCGGGAGCGGCTCGAGGACATTCCTGCGCTCGTGCGGCATTTCGCCCAGCGGGCCGCAACCCGCTTCGGGCTGCCAGCGGTCGAGCCGTCCGCGGCCGACCTCGAACTTCTCGCCGGCTACGACTGGCCGGGCAACATCCGCGAGCTCGGAGCCGTCATCGACCGGGCTGCAATTCTCGGGGGCGGACGACGGCTCGACGTCGCGACGGCGCTCGGCCTGGGGCGACAGGCCCAGCCGGTTCCGCGGATGCCGCTATCCGACGCCACGCTCTACGAGGTGGTGCCGGAGGAACCGGCGGCCCAGCACGCCGCACCGCCGGCGGCCGCGGGCGATATCGTGCCCCTCGCACAGGCGATGCAGCAGCACATCGAACGGGCGCTGACCGCCACCCGCGGCCGCATCGAGGGCCGCCGCGGCGCCGCCGCCCTGCTCGACATCAATCCACACACCCTGCGGGCCCGGATGCGGAAACTCGGCATCGACCCGAACCGATTTCGGGACGAGCCACCATGACCGCCGCGCCGGAGACTACGACCGCCACCGCCCCGACCCCGACGATCGCGGCGACGTGGCCGACGTGGCTGCTCATCGGCGCCACGGGATTCGGCGGGCCGGCCGGCCAGGCGGCATTGCTGCACCGCGAACTCGTCGAGCGGAGGAAGTGGCTTGCAGAGGACGAGTATCTCGCCGCGCTCCGGGTCTGCATGCTCCTGCCCGGCCCGGAGGCCCAGCAACTGGCGACCTACGCGGGCTGGCGGCTGCATGGGATCGTCGGCGGCCTCGTGTCCGGCACCCTGTTCGTGCTGCCGGGCGCGGTGCTCGTGGCCATCCTTGCCTGGCTACACGCGGCCGGTCGCTCGCTGCCGCTCGTCGCGGCCGCGTTTGCCGGCACCCGGCCGGCCGCCGTGGCGCTGGTTGCGCTGGCTGCGTGGCGGATCGGCCGCAAGTCGATCCGCTCGGCCGCGGCGGTTGCGATCGCCGTCGCCGCGGCCGCGGCCCTGGCGGGCGGCCTGCCGTTTCCGCTCGTCGTCGCCGGGGCGGCTGCAGTGGGCTGCGTTTTGCTACCGCGCAGAACCCGAGGATCCGCAGCGCATGGACCGGTGCCGGGCGACCGGCAAACAGGCCGCTCGCTGGCACGGCACGCGGCTCTCGTGGCCTCTGTAGCCACTCTGATCTGGGCACTCGGCTACGCCGCCGTCGCGCAGCTCGGCCTGGCGGGGGGCCGGGGGCCCGCGATCGCCACGCTGTTCACCGAGACGACGCTGCTCTCGTTGGGCGGCGCCTACGCCATGGTGCCCTGGGCTCTCGACGAGGCCGTGGGCCGCGGCTGGCTTCTCCCTGAGGAGCGGCTCGATGCGCTGGCGATGGGCGAGGCGACGCCGGGACCGCTGATCCTCGTGGTCACGTTCATCGCCTTCCTGGCGGGCTGGCGGGCGGGGACGCCGCCCACCGCGGCGGGCTTCGAGGGCGCGGCTGTCGCCACCGCATTCGCCTTCCTGCCGTCATTCGCGCTGATCCTGGCCGTCGCTCCGGCCGTGCGGCGCATCGCGCCAGGATCCCTCTTGGCCCGCGCAATGGAGGGAGTCGGCGCCGCCGTCGTGGCGGCCATTGTCATGCTGGCCATCTCGATGGCCCGCACCGCCTTCCTGCCGGCGGGGGGGGCCGATCCGCTTGCCATGGCCGTCGCGGCCGCCAGCGGCCTGGCCCTGTCGTTCCGCTGGCTGCCGACGCCGCTGG
>Ga0315909_10002258_pt1 | contig 24932 bp, 28 predicted proteins | sample LakEriMetagenome_11_FD_203527 | JGI IMG/M metagenome (GOLD analysis project Ga0315909, IMG submission 203527) | Freshwater fungal communities from buoy surface, Lake Erie, Ohio, United States - Buoy 2 MA125 | ecosystem: Environmental > Aquatic > Freshwater > Lake | place: USA: Lake Erie, Ohio...
TTTGGCTCAATGGAATGGAAATTACTCAATTCACTTATTTTCAACAAGTAGGCGGTATTGACTGCAAACCAATCACGGGAGAAATAACTTACGGGCTCGAAAGGCTTGCAATGTATATTCAAGGAGTCGACAACGTTTATGACCTCACCTGGACCGACAATTTAAAATATGGCGATGTCTATCTTCAAAACGAAATTGAACAAAGCGCATATAACTTTGAACATAGTGACGCTGACTTTCTATTTCAAGCGTTTACTGCACATGAAAAAGAAGCCAACCATCTCATGACTGAGCGCTTAGCTCTTCCCGCATATGAACAAGTTTTAAAAGCAGCTCATTCTTTCAATCTTTTAGATGCAAGAGGCTCTATTAGCATCACTGAAAGAGCAGAATATATTGGTCGCATTAGAAATTTAGCTAGAAATGTTGCGAATAGTTACCTCCAAAGCCGGGCAAATTTAGGCTTCCCATTGGCTGATAAAAATCATGCAAAAGAAATCATTGATCAACTTAATGCAAAAAAGACAATTAAATCGTGAAGCTAGATAATTTACTTATAGAGCTTTTAACGGAGGAGTTACCCCCAAAATCACAAAAACAACTTGGCATTGCATTTGCAAAAAGTGTCAAAGAATTTCTTATAAAACATCATCTCGCAAATGAAACATCTGAAGATTCGATTTTTTCTACGCCAAGAAGAATCGGTATATATCTAAAAGATGTTAAAGACGAAGCTGAGAACCAAAATACATCTATCAAATTAATGCCAGCATCTGTTGGATTTGATGCGTCAGGTAAACCAACGGAAGCTTTATTAAAAAAATTGCATGCAATTGGTTTGGATGAAAAAGCTATAAATCTGATCGCTAAAAAAAATGAAAATAATAGTGAAGTTTTATATGTTGATAAAGATGTAGAAGGAGCAAAACTAAAAGATATTATTGCTGAATGCATTTCATCAAGCTTGATACGTTTACCAATTAAAAAAATGATGTCCTATCAGCTCTCGGATGGATGGACTACTGTTAATTTTGTAAGGCCAGCCCATGGACTAATTATTCTTCACGGTGCCAACATTATCAAAACAAATATTCTAGGTATCGAATCTAATCGAAGAACATTGGGTCATCGCTTTGAATCACAAAAAGAAATGATTGAGATTCAACATGCTGATCAATACAAAGAACAAATGAAAACTGAAGGCAATGTCATTGTATCTTTCGATGAAAGAAAAGCACTAATCAAAAATGAATTAGATAATCAAGCTGCTAGCCTCTCAAATCAACTTACCCCTATCGACGATGAGGATCTTCTTGAAGAGGTCACAGCGCTTGTTGAATATCCAAATGTTTTAGTGGGAGAATTTGAATCGAAGTTTCTTGAGGTGCCTCAAGAGTGTCTTATTTTAACTATGAAGGCTAATCAAAAATACTTCCCCTTAATTGATAAAAACAAGAAACTGGCAAATCAATTTTTAATTGTTTCAAATATATCTCCAAAAAATTCAACTCTCATCATTCAAGGTAATGAAAAAGTGATCAGGCCAAGACTCTCGGATGCAGAATTTTTTTATACTCAAGACAAGAAAAAGCCTCTTAAAGATTACCTCTCACAACTTCAATATATTGTGTATCACAATAAACTTGGCACCCAATCTGAGAGAGCCAAAAGAGTTAAAATAATCGCGTCTCTGATCGTAAAAAATTTAAATCAACCTAAATTACTAGAAAATGTAATGCTTGCATCCGATTTATCTAAAGCTGATTTATCTTCTAATATGGTAGGTGAGTTCCCTGAACTCCAAGGCATTATGGGCAGATATTACGCACTAAATGAAAAAATTTCAGAAGAAGTAGCGTTTGCTATTGAAGATCATTACAAGCCAAGATTTTCTGGTGATACACTTCCAAGAAGCACCATAGGAGATATCGTAGCAATTGCTGACAAAGTTGAAACCTTAATAGGTTTATTTAGTATTGGTGAAAAACCGACAGGCGAGAAAGATCCCTTTGCTTTGAGACGACAAGTTATAGGAATCATCCGTATTCTTACCGAAAAAAATATCGATCTAAATTTAAATACAACTATTTCTGATTCTATTCAGGCCACCAAATTAACAGAATCTAAAGATCTTAATCCTTTCATCTTCGATCGAATCTCCAATTTTTTTAAAGATCAAGGTTATGCTGCGCTTGATATCGAAGCTGTCCTTGCAATTGACTCAGGATTAATCAGTGAGATACCTAAAAGATTAAATGCAATTAAAGAATTTTCCCAGCTTCCTGAGTCTAAAGATTTAGCATCATCCAACAAAAGAGTTGGAAATATTCTTAAAAAAGCAAATCTAAAATCCACATTAAAAGTTAATCAGGCTTTACTTAAAGACTTGGCCGAAGTTAATTTATATAAAACATTAGATTTGGTAGATGCTGAAGCTAGAAAAGAATATCTAACAAAAAATTATTCAGGCTCATTAAAATTACTTTGCAAACTCAAAAATCCTATTGATCAGTTTTTTACCGATGTCATGGTAAATGCAGAAGATGAATCACTTAAGATGAATCGACTTGCCCTTCTCGAAAAACTCTATTCAGCAATGAATTTAGTTGCTGACCTATCTAAACTCTCATCTTAAATTATGAAATTAGTCATTTTAGATAGAGATGGCGTAATCAATGAAGACAGCGTGAATTTTATTAAAACGCCTAATGAATGGATCCCTATTGAAGATAGCCTAGAGTCAATTGCGCTTTTAAACCAATCTGGCTTTAAAGTTGTCATAGCTACTAATCAATCGGGAATTAGTCGAGGTCTCTTTGACGTATCTACACTCAATCTTATACATGAAAAAATGTTTAAATTACTTTCTCAACAGGGCGGGCATGTTGACGCTATCTTTTTCTGCCCTCATCGGGCCGAAGAGAGCTGTGAATGTCGCAAACCAAAACCAGGTATGTTAAAAGAAATTGCCCATCGATTTGGGATTGATTTAAAAAAAGTGCCAGGTATAGGAGACTCCCTAAGGGATCTCGAAGCCTTTGATGCAGTCGGTGCCCAACCTATACTTGTTAAAACAGGTAAAGGTGAAGAAACGCTTGCTAAAGGTGGGCTACCCAAGAATACCTGGATCTGTGAAAATCTCGCAGAGGCAGCGCAAAGAATTATTACGGAGTACGCTTAACTTAAAATAATGCTTTATTTAAGATCCATTATTTTTCTCGTTGGTATGTGGATTTTTACTATTCCATTTACCTTGGTATCCTTGCTTACATTCCCCTTTCCGCCTATTGCAAGATATAAATTTATTTCAATTTGGGCAAAAACAATGCTATATTGGCTTCGAATTTCCTGTAATCTAAATTTTGTTGTCAAAGGGGAGCAAAACATAGGTTCTACAGCATCGATTGTACTTTCCAAACATCAATCAGCATGGGAAACTCTTGCTTTTCAGAAAATCTTTCCTCCTCAAGTTTGGGTTTTAAAACAAGAATTATTATGGATTCCATTTTTCGGATGGGGTTTAGCAATGACTTCTCCGATCGCCATTAATCGCAATGCAGGACGAAAATCTCTAGAACAAATTCTTACTCAAGGCCTCGATCGACTTAAAAAAGGCTTTTGGATTGTTATGTTTCCTGAAGGTACGCGAACTCAGCCTGGACAAAAAGGTAAATACCATATTGGTGGTGCTTGGGTAGCTTCAAAAACAAACACACAAATTATTCCTGTTGCTCATAATGCAGGTTTGTTTTGGCCAAAAAATTCAATTCTTAAAAAACCGGGAACAATTCAAGTTAGCATTGGCAAGCCCATTGATGTAAAAAATAAAGAGCCTGATGAAATTATTAAGCTTACTGAAAATTGGATTGAAAAAGAGGTTTTATATTTAAATGATTAATTTAAAACCTACCAATCTTGAACTTTTTTTACCTAGTGGTAAAAAAATTAAATATCTCCTCAAAAGAAGAAATCGAAGAACGATTGGTTTAAAAGTCGATCATGATGGCCTTGTCATTCATGCACCAATTCTTATCCCTAGATCTCGCATTGAAGAGCTTATTGCGCCAAAACTTGACTGGATTCAAGAAAAACTCTCTCTTCAATTAAGCAAAAAAAAGAAAATTAACTGGAAAACAGGTGAATTAATTCACATTTTAGGTAATAAAGTTATTCTTAGCCTCAAGACAAGCAGAACAAATTCGGTTCTCCAAGACAAAGATATACTTCATGTCGACACAAATCGCATGCACGATCAAATCCATTCTGCCAAGCTTGTATCAAAATGGCTAAAAGAAAAAGCATTGAAAGATTTTGTTCGAAGGGTTGAAGTATTTAGCGTAAAACTAAATGTGCATCCTTCTAACGTGTATCTGTCAAATGCAAAATCTCGATGGGGAAGTTGTAACTCTAAAAAAGAAATTAGGCTTAATTGGAGGCTAATTCAAGCACCACCGCATATTATTAATTATGTGATCTGTCATGAATTAGCTCACCTGAAAGAAATGAATCATTCAAATCGCTTTTGGGAAGAAGTAGAAAAAGTACTTCCTGAATATCGCTCATCAGAAAAAGAACTTAAAACTCTCTCGAGCGACTTATACCTTATTGGCTAGATAAGCTTTGCAAGGTCGCTTGCCATGTCCTCAGGTTTTTCTCCATGACTTATGTGAAGCTTAATGCTTCCTTGCTTATCGATCACATATAACCCTGCGCTGTGATCGATTGTATAGCCCGCTTTACTTCCTTCATCCACTTTTTTATAAAAAATCTTAAATTGACTTGCGACCTTATCAATATCACTCTCTGATCCAGTAAGACCGAGAAAAGAGCTGTTGAATGTCGGAATAAATTTCTTTAAAACATCCTCAGTATCGCGAGCTGGATCTAAAGTTATAAAAATAACTTGTACGTTAGAAGCTTTCTCTTTGAGGAGAGTCATTGTTTTTTTAAGATCAGTCATGGTTGTGGGGCATATATCAGGGCAATGAGTAAACCCAAAAAAAAGTACTACAACTTTTCCTCGAAAATCTTCTAATGTCCGGGTGCGCCCATTAAAATCTCGTAATTTAAAAGCAGCATTCATATGGGCTGAACTTATATCGGTGCCTACAAAAATTTCATCTTGAGCCTTTTGACAAGATACAAGACAAATGAAGATTAAAAATAAAAGTGCAATTTTTTTCATAATATATTTCTCAATAAAAGCGATTCATTTTATCATGTTAATAAATGGCAATAAGCCTCAAAGAAACTTAACAAAGATTTACCAATTTTAAGGAAAACTATGGCAATCCCAACATCAATGGAAGACCGTGACGGACACATTTGGTTTGATAATAAAATGACGCCTTGGCGTGATGCAAAGACTCATGTGCTTACTCACACACTTCACTATGGTATGGGCGTCTTTGAAGGGGTAAGGGCTTATAAAGCAAGTGAAGGGACTGCTATTTTTAGACTTAAAGAACATACAGATCGTCTCTTTAATTCTGCACATATTCTTGGAATGAAAATCCCTTACGACAAAAATGTCATTATGGATGCTCATAAGAAAGCTGTTAAAGAAAACAAACTGGAATCTGCTTACATCAGACCTATGGCATTTTACGGTGCCGAAGCTATGGGTATTTCAGCAAAAACCTTATCAACACACGTCATTGTTGCAGCATGGGAATGGGGTGCTTATATGGGTAAAGAAGCTCTTGAAAATGGCATTCGTGTAAAAACGTCTTCTTTTTCGAGACATCACGTCAATATCACTATGTGTAAAGCTAAAGCAAATGGCAATTATATGAATTCGATATTAGCTCACCAAGAAGCAAGTCAAGATGGCTATGACGAGGCCCTTCTTCTTGATGTAAATGGTTTTGTAACTGAAGGTTCGGGTGAAAATATATTTATCGTAAAACATAACAAACTCATTACACCTGATCTCACGAGCGCATTAGAAGGCATTACTCGTGACACAATCATTCAGATCGCAAATGACTTAAAAATTCCAGTGATCGAAAAAAGAATTACGCGAGATGAAGTCTATACAGCGGATGAAGCTTTTTTCACAGGTACAGCAGCTGAAGTCACCCCTATTAAAGAATTAGACAGAAGGATGATCGGTAAAGGCCAGCGCGGAGAAGTCACTAAAGAATTACAAAGTATTTATTTTGATGCAGTTACAGGAAAATCAAAAAAATATGCAGAATGGCTTACTTACGTTTAAAAAATGAATAATAAAATTATAAATGTAAATCAAAAAGATCTTCCTTTGTTTTGTCCAACAAAAAAAGAAAATTTATTCTCATCTCATCCAAGAGTATTTTTAGATATTACAAAAACTGGTGTGGTATCTTGCCCCTATTGTGGCGCCACATACAAATTAAAATAAACTAAATCCAAGAGCCTTTGAAATTAAAGCTTTTTGTATTATCACCCCATAACTTTGAAATAACCTTATCAGCGTTTTGATCTAAGCTGTTAGTCCAAAAATCAGTTGTCCCTAGCTTGGCATTCTGATTTAACATATTTTTTTCTATCAATACATGTTTTAAATAATTTGATACAGCGTCTCCTGTATCAACAATCTTAATATACTCAGGCATTAATTTCTTAATCGCTGTCTTTAAAAAAGAATAGTGAGTGCATCCTAATACTAAAGTATCAATTTCTTCTTTTAAAAGAGGGTCGATGTATTTTTTTAAAAGCGCACTAAGCTCTGGACTTTCAGTATCGCCTTGCTCAACAAGCTCCACTAAGCCAGAACAAGGCTGCGTAATAAAATGAATATCGTTACCGTGGTGTTCTAATAGCGCTGAGAATTTTGCGCTCAATAAAGTACCTGCAGTTGCCAAGACACCAACTACTTTGTTTTTTGACATTAATGAAGCAGGCTTCACCGCTGGTTCCATTCCTATAATTGGGTAATCAAATTTTTCTCTGACTATCTGAATTGAAGCTGCTGTTGCAGTATTACATGCTACGACCACAGACTTTACTTCCTGTTTGTTTAAAAAATCAAAAACAGTTAAAACGCGCACTGTAATATCTTCTCTTGATTTTTCTCCATAAGGCGCAAACTTTGAGTCTGCAACATAAATTAAATTTTCATGAGGCAGATGGGCTCTTATACATTTAAGTACTGAGATACCCCCCACTCCGGAGTCAATCACACCAATAGGATTATTTTGAGATGGGGTCATGAACTTAATCTAAGTTTTATTCAAATCTAAATATAGATGATAGTAAGCTTAATGTACAATAGATTGAAGAGGAAAATTATGGGCTACCGTTTATCAAAAATATTTACTAGAAGTGGCGACAAAGGATCTACTGGCTTGGGCGATGGCTCAAAAACCAAGAAATTTAGTGATCGCATTGTTGCGCTGGGTTCAATAGATGAACTCAATTCGATGATTGGCCTTATGCTTACTGAAAATCTCCCACCTAAAATTAATAAAATCTTAACTGTTATACAACATCATTTATTCAATCTTGGCGGAGAAATCTCAATGCCAGGGCATAAAATTATCCAAAAGAATAATGTGCTTGAATTAGAAGAAATCATCACTTCATACAATAAAGACCTGCCATCATTGAAAGAATTCATCCTCCCGGGAGGCTCAAGAGCTGCAGCATTGTGTCACATGGCGAGAACTATTTGCAGAAGAACTGAGCAAGCCTTATTTAAACTCAACTCCAAAGATGCTATCAACGCCTACTCACTCCAATATATTAATCGGCTCTCAGATTTGTTATTTGTGCTTGCCAGAGTTATTAATAAACATAAAAAAGTTAAAGATATTTTTTGGAAAAAAAATATTAGCTAATATAGATCTCCATTAATGTCATCCGCCCCCCCTATACTTAAATCCTTTTTTAAAAAATTTAAAAAAACTAAAAAATCTAATTTTGAAATTGATTTTAAAAAAATTGATATCAGTTTAATTAGTGTCTACGCAATAAAAACTATAGAAATTTTAGAAGACAACGGCTTTGAAGCTTATCTTGTAGGCGGGGCTGTTAGAGATCTTCTTTTTGGAATTAAACCTAAAGATTTTGATGTCGTTACAAACGCAACGCCCGATCAAATACATCATTTATTTAGGCGCTCCAGAATGATTGGTAGACGTTTTAAACTGGTTCATGTTATCTACGGTCGAGAAGTTATTGAGGTCTCAACCTACCGTTCTCAGCAAAAAGAAATTCCTCAGGCTGATGGCTCCGTCATTAAAGATGATAACCACTTCGGAACAATCGAAGATGATGCAATGCGACGCGACTTCACCATCAATGCAATGTTCTACAGCCCAACTAATCATAAGCTTGTTGATTTTCATGATGGACTTGAAGATCTTAAAAATGGCATTGTTCGGATCATTGGAGACCCGGAAAAGCGCTATCAAGAAGATCCCATTCGCATATTAAGAGCGTTTCGTGTATGTGCAAAACTTAGTATGTCTCTTAATAGCTCCTCGAGAAATCCTATTAAAAAAATTGTTCCTTTGCTTCATGAGATCCCACATTCACGATTGTTTGATGAAGTCATTAAATTTTTCTTAACTGGTCATGCATTAAATAGCTATAAAGTCATGCGTGATGAAAACATCTACTCGCAGTTTTTTTTATCTCCGGACGCTGAATCAAAAGAGATTGATCTTTTTGTTTCAAATGGGCTTATAAATACAGACTTAAGAATTAATCAAAATAAATCTTGTAACCCAAGTTTCTTATTTTCATTTTTGTTGTGGCATCAAGTTCATCAATTATGGGACCAATATAAAATAGAACTTAAGCACTCTATCGCCGGCCTTAACCAAGCCATTGATGAGGTAATCAAAAAACAAATTAAACTGTTTCCAATTCATAAACGTTTCACTATCACGATGAAAGAAATATGGCGATTACAACCTCGCTTTGAAAATCAATCTCCAAAAAAAATATATCGATTATTGCTTCATCCCAGATTCAGAGCTGCTTATGATTTCATGCTATTAAGATGTCAATCTAACGAGCTCGACCATAGTATTGGTATATGGTGGACAAATTTTATTGATGCTGATCATCATGAAAAAGCATTGATGGTTAAAGAACTTACCCGCAAATAATTTAGGATGGATACTCTAGCTTACATTGCAATAGGAAGTAATCTTGCAAATCCACTCAATCAGGTTCTCACTGCATTTGATGAGATTGCAAAGATGCCTAAAAGTAAACTTTTAAAGAAATCAAGTTGCTATTCCAGTCTGCCCCTGGGTTACAAGGATCAACCCGATTTTATTAATGCCGTGGTCCTGATTGAAACAGAATTGAGCCCGTGTGAGCTTTTATCTGAGCTTCAAATGATAGAGCATTTACATAAAAGAGAGCGCTCATTTCCCAATGCACCAAGAACAATCGATTTAGATATCCTTCTTTATGGAGATACAAGAATAAATAGTCCAGAACTTACTATCCCGCACCCAAGAATGCATGAGCGAGCTTTTGTGATTTTCCCTCTTCAAGAAATTGATGGAAATATTACTATTCCCCTTATAGGAGATATCGCTAAAATAGCCAAAGAACTTGACCCTAATATTGCCAGACGCATAAGTTTATGAATATTTTTGATAAATTTCCTTACATTGTTGTTGAGGGTCCGATTGGCTCGGGAAAATCTACGCTTGCACAAATTTTAGCTGATCGATTTTCGGTTAATTTTTTAAGTGAAAAAGCTGAAAAAAATCCCTTCTTGCCTAAATTTTATGAGGATATGAAGCGATACGCCTTATCAACTCAATTATTCTTTCTTTTCCAAAGAGCTGATCAAATACAAAAAATTTCACAAAAAGATATGTTTAAAAAATCGATAATTGCAGACTTTTTTCTTGAAAAAGATCCTATTTTTGCAAAAATTAATTTAGATGAGGAGGAATTTAATCTCTATCACCAAATCTTTTCGCACTTACAATTAAAAGCGCCTAAACCAGATCTAATTATTTATATTCAAACATCTATAGAAACCTTAGAAAAAAGAATTAAAGAAAGAAATATTGATTTTGAAATGGATATTTCAACTGAATACCTGGAAACGATTGCAGAATCATATAGCCAATATTTTCATAGCTATAACCACTCGCCTGTATTAATTCTTAATAATGAGAATTTAAACATCCTAAAAGACAAAAATGCTATCGATCTCTTAATTGAACGAATCATGGGCATCAAAAGTAATCGAGAATTTTTCAATCCCCAACTGCTATGAATTTAACATCCCTTAAATCCATGAAGAATAGTGGCAAAAAAATTACCATGCTGACTTGCTACGACGCTTCATTTGCTAACCTCTTAGAATCCATAAATGTAAATGCTCTTTTAGTCGGGGATTCTTTGGGCATGTTTATTAAGGGTGAAGACAACACGCATGATGTGTCACTAAATGACATGATTTATCACACTCAAGCTGTAGCTCGGGGGGTTAAATCGACTTTTATTATAAGCGATCTTCCAATTAATACTTATGAGACCCATGATCTTGCTTATAAGAATGCTTCAGCGCTTATTGAATCTGGTGCAGATATGGTCAAACTTGAAGGCGGGGCATCATTGGCTTCCGTCGTCCAATTCTTAAAAGCAAAAGATATTAAAGTGTGTGGTCATATTGGATTTATGCCTCAAAGTATTAAAAATATGAGCCCTAGTGAAATTGATTATTCAATGAAAAAATCTTTGGAAACTATTATTGAAGATGCAAAAACGCTTGAAAGATCTGGTATTGATATGTTGGTTCTTTCTTCTGTGCCTGAAAGTATTGCAAGAACAATTACACAGGAGATATCTATTCCAACTATTGGATTTCATTCAGGCAAAGGATGTGATGGAGAAGTTTTTATTTTATATGACCTATTAATGCACTCAGATTCGTCTCATGATCTTTATTTACGTGACTCGATTGGTTTAGATAAATCGATTGATATAAAAGAACTGCTTCTAAAATTCGTCAAAGATCATTCCTAAAAATGCATGTCATTCATACTCAAAAAGAGTTAGTCGAAACTTTAAAAAAATTAACTAATATTGCTTTCGTTCCAACAATGGGTAATCTTCATGATGGACATGTCAAACTTATTGAAGAAGCATTAAAAAAAACAAAGTATGTAGTGGTAAGTATTTTTATCAATCCACTTCAATTTAATTCAAAAGATGACTTTAAAAACTACCCGCGCACATTAGATGAAGATTTGTTGATGCTTCAAAAATTAGATGTGCCATTCGTATTTGTACCATCCAAAGAAGATATTATCGATTCATCACAAACAATTGAAATTCATTTATCTGATATAGCAAATGATTTATGTGGGAGATTCAGACCAGGGCATTTTAATGGTGTTGCCACCATTGTCTGCAAGTTATTTAACCTTATTCAGCCCGAATTAGCTTTTTTTGGAAAAAAAGACTTTCAACAACTTTTTCTAATCAAAGAATTGGTAAAGCAACTTAATTATCCTATTCATATCATAGCCATTGATACGGTTCGCCACAAAGATGGTCTAGCCAAGAGCTCAAGAAACAATTTACTCTCAAAAGAGGATAGAAAAAAAGCTCCGCAATTATTTGAACTTATGAACGCGATGAAAGAAAAAGTCATGCAAAAAAAATTGTCGTTTAAAGAAATTGAATCTGATGCTGAACGATTATTAAATGATTCTGGTTGGATTGTTGATTATTTAGCCATTCGCTCAGCCCAGTCACTAAAAACCCCAGTTCATAATGAAAAACAGATGGTTATTTTAGGGGCTGCGACCCTGGGGTCTGTTCGCCTTATTGATAACATTGAATTTTGCATCCAGGATTGAACTAGCTATAATAGGACATCCTTTTGACCTAGTTTTGTAGCCCAATTATGCAAAGAATCATGCTTAAATCTAAGCTCCATCGTGTTCAAGTGACACATTCTGAACTTGAATATGAAGGCTCGTGCGCGATCGATGAAACATTGCTTGAGGCTGCCCAAATTAAAGAGTATGAACAAATTGCTATTTACAATATTACAAATGGTGAGCGTTTTACTACATACGCAATTAAAGCGCAAAGAAACTCGGGTGTTATTTCCATTAATGGAGCAGCTGCCCACAAAGCCAATCCTGGCGATCTCATTATTATTGCAACCTATGCAAATTACTCGGAGCTAGAGCTTGAAAAATATAAGCCTGCCCTTGTTTACGTTAATGAGAATAATCAAATTATTGCAAAAAAAGACTCTATCCAGATTCAAGCTGCTTAATTATCGATGACTTTGAACGATATTAAAAAAGCGGTAGTTGAAGCGCTTGAGGACATTAAGGCGTTTGATATAGAAGTCATTGATGTAAGAAAAATTACAACTGTGACCAGTTTTATGGTCATTGCCAGCGCGAATTCAATTAGGCAAACAAAAGCGCTTGCGCATAATGTTTGTGAAAAAATGAAGTCACTTAATATTCACGTCAATGGTGTTGAAGGTGAAAAAGAAGGCGAATGGGTTCTTGTAGATGTCGATGATGTGATTGTTCATATTATGCTTCCTACGACACGCGCCTATTACAATCTTGAGCAGTTATGGATTGAGCCTTCTAAAAAGCAATCTCCCAAAAAAATTAGTTCGCTTCATTGAAAATTAAAATTATTTCAATTGGCAATAAAATGCCAGCCTGGATTAACGAAGCCTTTGATAGCTATATTTCAAAGCTTAATCGCGACTTTACTCTTCAGCTTATAGAAATCAAACCTGAAAAAAAATTTGATTCTATAGAGCAAAAAAAATTGAGTGAGAGTGAAAAAATTTTATCTCATGTTGATAAAGAATTTTTAATTGTACTTGATGAAAAAGGCCTCCAATTTTCATCGCAAGAGCTTGCTCAAAAATTAAAACATTGGTCAGAACATTTTAAACACATCACTTTTGTAATTGGCGGTGCAGACGGTATTCATGAAGATATTCTTCATAAAGCTAATCTCACCTGGAGTCTCTCTAAATCAACTTTCCCTCATGCATTTGTTAGAGTATTAATTACAGAGCAACTATATCGAGCACATTCAATTTTAGAAAATCACCCTTATCATCGTGAATAAAAAATATAGCAATTCACTCGTTTGGTTTAGAAGAGATTTGCGTGATTATGACCATGCTGCTCTATCTCATGCTCTTCAAGAATCTCATCATGTTTTTTGTATTTTTATTTTTGACAAAGAAATTTTAAATGCCCTAAAGAATAAAGAAGATAGACGCGTTGAATTTATCTGGGAATGCGTTAAAGAGCTTAAAGAAAGTCTTATAGAAAAAAAATCAGACTTAATTGTGATGCATGATTTAGCCTCTAATGCTATTTCTCGAGTGATTGATGAATTTAAAATTGAAGCAATCTATACCAACAGAGATTATGAACCCAAGGCTATTCAGCGAGATGAAGCAATAAAAAATCTTGCCATTAAAAAAAATGTTGCCTTTTATGGTTTTAAAGATCAAGTGGTTTTTGAAGAAAATGAAATTCTAACCGCGCTCGAAAAACCTTATACTGTTTTTACTCCCTACAAAAATAATTACTTAAAAAAACTTAACCAAACTACTCTTCCTCGTTTTGATGTTGAGCCGTTTATCCAAAATCTTGCTCAATTTAAATTTGAGTCTCTACCAACTCTTAAAGATATGGGATTTCAAATAACCAATCTCCACGAGATTAAAATTCATACAGGCATGACGGGAGGAAAATTACTCGTAGAAGATTTTAAAGGGAGAATGGCGCTTTATAAAAAAACACGCGATTTTCCAGCAATTAAAGGTGTTTCTTATTTGTCTGTCCATTTGCGATTTGGAACCCTCTCGATAAGGCAACTCTTCCGATTAGCTTTAGAGTCTTTTAGTGAAGGTAGTGAAGCCTGGCTAAATGAATTAATATGGCGCGAATTTTATTTTCAGATTTTATTTCATCGTCCCGATGTAGGGCTCGGCAAAGCCTTTAAAAAAGAATATGAATTGATCCCTTTTGAAAACAATCCCGACTATTTCAAGGCATGGACAGAAGGTAAAACTGGCTACCCTATTGTAGATGCCGCGATGAAGCAACTTAATCAAACAGGTTTTATGCATAACAGGCTTCGAATGATTACCGCGTCTTTTTTAGTAAAAGATCTTCTGGTCGATTGGCGATGGGGGGAAGCCTATTTTGCTGAAAAACTTATAGATTTTGACTTAAGCGCTAACAATGGGGGTTGGCAATGGGCAGCCTCTACAGGATGTGACGCCCAGCCATGGTTTAGAATTTTTAACCCGGTTACGCAATCTTTAAGATTCGATCCACAAGGTAAGTTTATTAAAAAATATATTCCTGAGCTTTATGATTTAAATGGCGATGAAATTCATGCCCCGTGGCTCTGTCAAAATTTTCATAAAATCAACTATCCACAACCCATTATTGATCATGCATCCCAGCGAATTAAGGCTTTAGCCCTCTATAAATGTTCAAAAACTTAGGATGTTGTTTTTATGCAACAAAGTGCGCGTAACCCATGATTTATAATAAATTGTAGACATAAAAACAACATTCATAGATAATTCACCGGTGATTCATAGATAATCTATTTAATTCAAACGAAGAAGTCTTAATGATAAAACTGGCCCATAAGTTTCTAATTGCAATCCTTATTTCCTGTTTTATGGTCGGTTGTGCTACTCAACAAAATAAAGATCCGCTCGAAGGGGTCAATCGAGTAGTCTATAAATTTAATGATGTTTTAGATAAAGCTGCTCTAAAACCTGTAGCTCAGGGCTATCAGGCAATAACTCCAACCCCAATTCAAAAGGGTATCAGTAATTTCTTTAAAAATATCTTTGATGTTGTTACCCTTGTTAATGAAGTCTTTCAGTTCAAATTTAAACAAGCAGCGAATACTACGGGCCGCGTTGCTTTAAATACTACTGTTGGTTTACTCGGATTTTTTGATGTTCATTCAAAAACTGGTGGAGTTCGAACTAGAGAAGATTTCGGTCAAACACTAGGTTATTATGGTGTCGGTAGTGGCGCATATCTAGTTTTGCCTTTCTTTGGTCCATCAAGCACTAGAGATGGTATTGGATTTTTCACAGACGCATTTTTCTTTAACCCAATTGGATATATTAATGATGATCCTGCTCGATGGGCATTAATAGGCTTAGCCGTTATCGATATTCGTGCTGAATATATGGATGACATCGATATTCGAGATAAAGCTTTCGATCCTTATGCTTTCATGAGAGACAGTTACATGCAAAATAGAGAGAATTTAGTTAAAGATGGTGCGGAAGATCCGAATGCCACTGCACCTTACACAGTTCCTCTCGGCAGTTAGTACATATTACTCAGCTAGACGCAATACTCATTGTTTCTAGCAATATCGAACCTGTGTGTTTCGATCCATTTCTATAGACGTCATTACCAATTGCTACAATTTGTTTCAACATATCTTTCATATTGCCTGCAATCGTAATTTCTTCAACTGGGTAAGCAATACCCCCGTCTTCAATCCAAAAGCCTGCGGCACCTCGGGAATAATCACCAGTGACCATATTTAATCCATGGCCAAGCAACTCTGTTACAAGTAAACCTTTATGCATTGTTTTAATAAGATCATTCAGATCTTGATTGCCTGTCTTCACAATTAAATTATGGGCTCCGCCAGCGTTACCTGTTGACTGCATACCAAGCTTTCTAGCGGAATAAGAAGACAAAAGATATCCATTGATAGTGCCTTGATTAACCAATAATCTTGGGTGCGTTGCCACTCCTTCATCATCAAACATAGAGCTTGCGTCTCCGCGTAAAAGGAAGGGGTCTTCTTCAATGGTTAATTGATCACTTGCAATTTTTTCTCCAAGCGAATCCAAAAGAAATGAAGATTGACGGTATAAATTACCCCCAGAAATAGCTGAAATAAGAGATGAAATAAGTCCTATAGCTATTGGCGCTTCAAAAATGACAGGAGCATGGCAGGTATGTATTTTTTTAGCTCCTAATCGAGACAGTGTTCGGGTACCTGCTAATTTGCCAACCGAATCAACAGACTCTAAATCTTCAACATGTCTTGCAGATGAATACCAGTAGTCTCTTTGCATCATCGATTTTTCTTCAGCAATCACAGAACAGCCGATCGAATGTCTAGATGTTGGATAACCCCCCATAAAACCATGGCTATTTGCATAAATAAAAACACCTTCAGAAGAAGAGATGCTAGCACCTTCGGAATTTGTAATTTTTTTACTGACATTAAGTGCTGATGCCTCACATGTTTTTGCAAGATCAATCATATGGTCTATAGAAACATCCCATGCATTATGAAGATCGAGATCTTTCATATTGGTTGCCATAAGACTTTTATCAGCCAATCCAAATAAAGGATCTGGAGCTGTGTATCGTGCAATATTAAAAGCAGCGTCAACCGTATCTTCAATACTCTGAATAGATAAATCAGATGAGCTTGAACTGCCCTTCCGCTGTCCGTTAAATAGAGTGACAGAGAATCCTTTGTCCCTATTAATTTCAAGAGTTTCAAGGCTGCCTAAGCGAACAGAAATATTTTTACCCGTTCCAAAACTCACTTCCACTTCAGATGCGGTCGCGCCTATTTTTTTCGCATAATCTAAAGTATGATCGGCAATTTTTTTTAAATGCTCCAAATCAAATTGATTTTTTTTCATGTCTCTACGGGTAGGAAAGTAAACCCTGTTATCATAACTTAGAAATAGTCACTCTTTAAAGTCACATACAAACATATGGCAAAAGATAAAGATCTAGAAAAAAATACGGTCAGCAGGACTCAACTTAAGCTTGAAGCTGAAAAACTTCAATCGCTTGGATTGAAATTGTGTGATTTATCTATTTCTAAATTAAAGGCTCTGGATTTGCCACCTAATTTATTTGAAGCAATTTTGGCGATGCAAAAAATTTCAAGCAATGGTGCTAAAAGGCGCCAAAGTCAATATATTGGCAAACTCATGAGAAACTTTGACGCCACTGAACTAAATACCATTATGACGTTTTGGGATCAACAAGAGCTCAAAGAAAAACAACACTTTCATAACGTAGAGTTATGGCGAAAAAAATTAGTTGAAGAGCCGGGAAGTGTTGATGATTTCTTAACAAAATTTCCTACAGAAGAAAAATTAATTCTTTTAAACACAATCAAAGAAGCTGTGGAAGAAAAGAGTAAAGATAAACCACCTAAATATAATCGCGAGCTATTTAAGCTTATAAAAAAAATTATTGAAAAATAAAATTATCTTCGATTAAGCTCAGTAACCACTTCTTTTTCTTCGTCATCTCTCGCGTATTTTATTTTTACTTTATTGCCCTGCTGTTTAAATACCGATTTAGAAAATTCCTCGGGCGAGTCTGTATTGTCGTCATTCAACGCAAGAACTACATCCCCTTTTTGAATGCCCACTTTAAAAGCTGGTGAGTCTTTAATAACCGCAATAACTTTTAAACCTTTTTCTTGCTGTATCTCTTTTGTGTCTGAATTTTTTGTACTTAATTTAATAACGTGCAAACCTAAAATAGGTAAAGGTAATTTTGCCCAATAAGTTGCATAAAATTCAAATTTACTATTTTTATCTTTTAAGTCAGCTTCACTAACTTCAATCACAGTATTTTTTTCACCCTTACTCTCTTTTTTTAATTCGTCATGAATCTGTCTCAAGCGAGCTGACCGAGTCATTTCGTTTATTTTACGATCGTATACTAAGACTGCATCTGCTTCGATAGCCTGTGCATGTTTAAGGGCTTGATTGGGCTCTACAAAAGGCCCTTGGAATGAGGATATCCCCATCAAATCATAACCATCTTCTAACATTCTAATGTTGTCTTTTTCTTTGCTCATGCCAGCATAGATTTTAGTATCCGGCTTTTTTTGCAGAGAATGTAAGTTGTTATTGCTTTGAGTTGAATAATTTACTTGAAATAAGTTTGGCTCTTCGGCGATAGCTAACATACTGAATAAATTTAGCATTAAAAAAATAAGTTTAAATGGCATAGAATCCCCTTAAGGCGAAATGATATGATGAATCTTTCACTAATTATGACCTATCATGCAAAATAAGTTCACTAAAATTGGACTCATTTCAATAAGCGATCGGGCTTCGAAAGGCGAATATGAAGATCAGGGCATACCCAATCTTAAGTCTTGGCTTCAAAAAGCCTTAAGTTCCCCTTTTGAAACCGTAGAAAAAATTATCCCAGACGAAAAACTCTTGATTGAATCTTCATTGATTAATTTTGTAGATACCGAATTGTGCGATTTAATTCTTACAACAGGCGGGACTGGCCCTGCTTTAAGAGATGTAACTCCCGAAGCTACTCTCGCCATTGCAGATCGTGAAATGCCAGGCTTTGGGGAGCAAATGCGTCAAATTAGTTTACATTTTGTTCCGACTGCTATTCTATCAAGACAAGTTGCAGTCGTTCGTAAAAATACACTCATTATCAATTTGCCAGGTCAGCCTAAATCTATCGCCCAAACGCTTGAAGGTCTAAAAAATGATCGAGGTGAAGTAATCGTTCACGGTATTTTTGCTGCAGTACCTTATTGTGTAGATCTTTTAAATGGGCCCTTCATCGAAACGCATGAAAATATTGTAAAAACCTTTAGACCTAAAACAAAATAATAATGACTTCAGAATTTGAAATTATTGAGCGCTATTTTAAGAAAAAAATGAAACAGACTTTGCTGGGTGTGGGTGATGATGCAGCAATAATTAATCTTCAAAAAAATCATCAACTAGTTATCTCTTCAGACATGCTGATAGAAACTATTCACTTTTTAAAAGATACAAATCCATCTCACTTGGGTTGGAAATCTCTAGCGGTTAATTTATCTGATATCGCTGCGATGGGTGGAAAACCTAAATGGGCAACTTTATCAATATCACTTCCAAAGATAAACCATGTTTGGCTGAAAAAATTCTCAGAGGGATTTTTTAAATGCGCCAATCAATTTGGTATTGATCTTGTTGGAGGAGATACTTCAAAAGGTCCACTTAGCATTTCAATTACCATCATGGGCGAAATTAAAAAAAATCAAGGTCTATTAAGGTCTGGCGCAAAAATCAATGATGATATCTGGGTAACAGGCCAGCTAGGATTTGCCTCAATGGGCTTGGCGAGCCTCCAGGGGAAATTAAAGCTTGCTTCATCTTTAAAAGTGAAATGTATAAAAGTGCTTGAGATGCCTACTCCAAAAGTCTCATTAGGCTATCATTTATCTCGGTATACAAATAGCTGTATTGATATTTCTGATGGTCTCATTCAAGACTTAAATCATATTTTAAAAGCTTCTAAAGTTGGCGCTACTATTTTGTTGAATGACATACCATGTGAAAAATTTATTCATGCATCAAAACAATATCAATTTGTATTGAATGGTGGTGATGATTATGAACTCTTATTTACTGCCCCTAAAAAAAATAGGCCTTATATAGAAAAAATTGCAAAAAAAACGAACACAGCTATTAGCGTCATTGGTGTTATCACTCAGAACAAAACACTAAAAGTCATGGATCAAAAAGGCAGATCTATATCATTTAATAAAAAAGGATTTGATCATTTTGCCTAATCTTAAATTTCTAATAAAGCATCCGTCATATTTTTTAGCTCTAGGTTTTGGTGCGGGACTTTCAAAAAGAGCGCCGGGCACGCTGGGGACGCTTGTAGGAATTCCTATTTATGTATGGGTATTGTCGTATAGTTTTTCTATACAGATGATGGTGGCCTTGTTGTTTACAATTTTAGGCGTCTTCATTTGTAATCAAACAGCACTTGCACTTAAAGTTAAAGATCCAAGTGCTATTGTCTGGGATGAAATCTCCGCTTTCTTTTTAATGTTAATTATTGCGCAACCCCTTTTAAATGCTCTCAAAATTTTTGAGTTATTTGTACTCTTTAGAATCTTTGATGTTTGGAAGCCTTTTCCAATCAATTATCTAGATAAGCATGTGGGGGGTGGATTAGGTATCATGCTTGACGATTATGTTGCTGCATTTTTTGCGCTCATAATTTATTTTTCAATACAATGGCTCATACTTTAATTCAAGATATCTGCCTTGAGCTTGGCAATGCGCTCACGAAAAAAAAATTTCGGATAGCGCTTGCCGAGTCATGCACTGGGGGGTTAGTTTGTCAGCACCTCACAAACATTCCTGGGAGCTCTTTCTGGTTCGACCGAGGATTTGTAACTTATAGCAATGAGTCAAAAATGGAATTGCTTAAGGTTAGTCAAACTTCACTCACAAAATTCGGCGCAGTAAGTAAGGAAATTGCTTCAGAAATGGCATTAGGGGCACTTAATGCTAGTCATGCCGATATAGCCCTATCAATTACTGGGATCGCTGGCCCTTCAGGGGGGTCGATTGAGAAGCCTATAGGTACTGTTTTCTTTGCAATTGCTTATCAAAATAAGGTTGTTTTTAATGTCTCAAAAATCTTCCCTGGATCAAGAGAAAACATACGAGAATCTTCTTGTCTATTTGCACTAAATCAGGTCTTAGCGCTTACTTTAAACCCTCAAGTATGAAATAATTATTAGTGATAAAAACACTTTAATTAAAGGCAAATTTAGATGGATGACAATAAAAGTAAAGCACTCGCTGCAGCATTAGCGCAGATCGAAAAACAATTCGGAAAAGGTTCTGTCATGAGAATGGATGATTCCGATGTCATCGAAGATATTCAATCCGTTTCAACAGGCTCCTTAGGTCTTGATATAGCGCTCGGCATTGGCGGCCTTCCTAGAGGACGCGTTGTTGAAATATACGGCCCAGAATCATCAGGCAAGACCTCTTTAACCTTATCTGTCATTGCTCAGATGCAAAAACTGGGTGGCGTAGCTGCCTTTATTGATGCTGAACATGCTCTTGACCCTCAGTACGCCGCCAAATTAGGTGTTGTGGTTCCAGACCTGCTCATTTCCCAACCCGATACTGGAGAACAAGCGCTTGAAATTGCAGACATGCTTGTAAGAAGCGGTTCGGTTGATATTGTTGTAGTTGACTCAGTCGCAGCCTTAACACCGCGCGCAGAAATTGAAGGTGAAATGGGCGATTCTCATATGGGGCTTCAAGCGCGGCTCATGTCACAAGCATTGAGAAAATTAACAGGTAACATTAAGAAAACAAATACGCTTGTCATATTTATAAATCAAATTCGTATGAAAATTGGCGTAATGTTTGGGAATCCAGAAACGACAACTGGTGGCAATGCTCTTAAATTTTATGCCTCTGTGAGACTTGATATTCGTCGCATTGGCGCAATCAAAAAAGGTGATGAAGTTGTAGGAGCAGAAACAAGAGTTAAAGTGGTTAAAAATAAAGTTGCCCCTCCATTTAAACAAGCCGAATTTGATGTGCTTTATGGCGAAGGGATTTCAAGAGAAGGTGAAATCATTGAAATTGGCGCTCAACTGAAATTTATTGAAAAAGCAGGCGCTTGGTATAGCTATAACGGAGAAAAGATTGGTCAAGGCAAGGATAATGCAAGAGAGTTTTTAAAAGAAAATCCAAAAATTGCTCAAGAAATTGAAGATAAAATTAGAGCTAACTCATCAGCTCTGAGCGAAGCAATGACAGCGCCGCAGGAATCGGACGAAACTGAGTAACAGAAAAAACAATCCATTAATTTTACTTAAAAAAAGAGCACTTTATTATCTTGCAAAAAGAGAATATTCGCATCTTGAATTGAAATTAAAATTAAGCGAATACGCTCAATCGCTAGAATTAAATGAAGAAGCGTTAGATCTTTTTTTATTATCTTTAGTATCTGATGGATGGCTTTCTAATGAGAGGTATTGCGAACAATTTATTCATGCAAAAAAGAATAAATTTGGACGTTATAAAATTATTAGGGAGCTTGAAGAAAAAGGGATAGATTCGTCGCTTATAGAGCAATACCTTGGCCCACTTAAAAACCAAGAATTATTATATGCAAAACAAGTTTGGGGAAAAAAATTTAAGCTTCTCCCATCCTCTAAAGAGGAATGGTCAAAACAGGCTCGCTTCCTTCAAAGTCGCGGATTTGATGTCTCTCTCATAAAAAAAATATTGAATGCCAAGGAAGAATAGTTAGCGAATGTCGACTTCATCAAATCATAGAATTATTTCTAGTGAAGAAATTAGAAACATATTTCTAGATTTTTTCAATAAAAAACAACATCAAGTTGTAGCCTCAAGTTCTTTAGTGCCTGGAGAAGATCCAACTTTGCTATTTACAAACGCAGGTATGAATCAATTCAAAGACGTGTTTTTAGGTTTTGATAAACGTAACTACTCGAGAGCAGCTTCAAGCCAAAAATGTGTCAGGGCTGGTGGTAAACATAACGACCTAGAAAATGTAGGCTATACAGCAAGGCATCACACTTTTTTTGAAATGCTCGGAAACTTTAGCTTTGGTGATTATTTTAAAAAAGATGCGATTCAGTATGCATGGGAACTCCTCACTGAAATTTATAAAATACCGAAAGAAAGGCTTTTAGTTACGGTCTATAGTGAAGATGATGAAGCTTATGATATCTGGGCTAAATTAATCGGCATTCAGGCTGAAAAAATTATCCGTATTGGAGATAATAAAGGTGCCAAATATGCATCAGATAATTTTTGGATGATGGGAGATACTGGCCCATGCGGTCCATGTACTGAAATTTTCTATGATCACGGAAATCATATACCTGGCGGACCTCCTGGATCTAAAGAAGAAGATGGAGATCGTTTTATTGAAATTTGGAATATTGTTTTTATGCAATATAATCGTGACGAAAAAGGTATTATGCATGCTTTGCCAAAACCTTCAGTTGACACAGGCATGGGTCTAGAAAGAATTAGTGCAGTGCTTCAAGGCGTTCATGCCAATTACGAAACAGATTTATTTGTACCGCTCATTAAATCAGCGGCAAATATAACAAAAACATCGGACATTAATCATCCTTCTCTTAAGGTGTTGTCAGACCATATACGCGCTTGTACATTTTTAATTTCGGACGGTGTGATTCCTAGCAATGAAGGTCGTGGTTATGTTTTAAGAAGAATTATTCGTAGAGCAATAAGACATGGATATAAACTAGGCTGCAGACAACCTTTCTTTTATAAATTAGTTGATGATGTTGTTAGCATGCTGGGCAGAGCTTATCCTGACATTGAAAAAAATAAACAAAAAATTGCATTGTCGCTAATGCAAGAAGAGGAGAGATTTTTCGAAACCATTGAAAATGGTATGAATATTCTAGAAGAATCCATTCAAGCACTTACTCAAAAAAATCAAAAAACTTTTGATGGTCAAATTGCTTTTAAACTACATGATACTTTTGGATTTCCTCTCGATCTAACCGCTGACATTTGTCGAGAAAAGAATATTGCAATTGATCACAAAGGTTTTGATGCGGCAATGGAAGCGCAAAAGTCAATGGCTCGATCTTCTAATAAATTTAAAATGAAAATGAACGTCGACTTTAGTGGAGAAGCTACAGAATTTAAAGGCTATGAAGTCACTGAGTGCAAAGCTAGGGTGCTAGCTTTATTTAAAGGTGACGAATCTAAAACAGAACTTGTCAAAGGTGATTTAGGTATTGTCATTCTTGATATGACCCCTTTCTATGCAGAATCTGGAGGCCAGGTAGGTGACAGAGGCATCATTAAAACTTCAGATGGTCTTTTTAGAGTTGAGGATACACAAAAAATTAAAGCGAAAATTTTTGCACATTATGGTGTTGTTGAAACAAACAGCATAAAAGTTTCTGATGATGTTACAGCGTCGGTTGAAAATGATTTAAGAAAAAATATCATGCGTAATCATTCAGCCACTCATTTACTTCATAAAGCTTTAAAAAATATATTAGGCGCTCATGTAGAGCAAAAAGGCTCTCTTGTTGATGATTCGAAAACACGCTTTGACTTTTCTCACCCCCATGCTTTAAATGCAGATGAAATAAAATCTGTCGAAATGTTTGTGAACCAAGAAATACTTAACAATACAGATACCGAAGCGCAAACAATGCATTTAGAAGATGCTAAGAAAAGTGGTGCCATGATGCTCTTTGGTGAAAAATATTCTGATGAAGTCAGAGTTCTTAGCATAGGATCAAGTAAAGAATTATGTGGCGGAACGCATGTAAAAAGAACAGGTGATATTGGTGCTTTTAAAATTATTTCGGAAACAGGTATTTCTTCTGGTATTCGACGTATTGAAGCCACGACGGGATTTAATGTTATTGATTATATGAATGAACATGTTTCAATCATTGATCGCTTATCTCACGACCTTAAAGTGCCATCCTCTGAACTTTTAAACAAAATTGATCAAATTCAAGAGCAAGTGAAAGAGCAAGAAAAAAATATTCAACAATTAAAATCAAAAATTGCATCCTCGGAAAGTGGCAATTTATCTAAAAAAGCTATCTCCGTAGGAGAAATTAAAGTTGTCATGGAAAAATTAGGTACTTATGATGCGCAAGCATTAAGAGAAACCATTGATAAACTTAAATCAGATCTTAAAAGTGCAGTTATAATTTTAAGTGGTGTTGATCAAGGCAAAGTTACATTGGCTGTTGGTGTGACACAAGATTTGACGACTAAAATAAAAGCGGGTGAAATCGCAAGTGAATTAGCAATTGCAATAGGGGGCAAGGGCGGAGGTAAGGCCGACCTTGCAATGGCTGGTGGATCAAAACCAGAACTTCTTGATCAAGCTTTCAATGATTGCCTAAATAAAATAAAGAAAATAATTATTAGCTAAAATATATGAGTTTAATTGTACAAAAATATGGCGGCACTTCAGTTGGAACACTTGAAAGAATAAGGGCTGTTGCAAGACGTGTAGCTCGATACAAATCGCTTGGTCATCAAGTGGTGGTTGTGGTTTCTGCAATGTCTGGAGAAACTAATCGACTCATTAGTCTAGCCAAAGAAATTATGG
>Ga0315909_10002259_pt1 | contig 24919 bp, 9 predicted proteins | sample LakEriMetagenome_11_FD_203527 | JGI IMG/M metagenome (GOLD analysis project Ga0315909, IMG submission 203527) | Freshwater fungal communities from buoy surface, Lake Erie, Ohio, United States - Buoy 2 MA125 | ecosystem: Environmental > Aquatic > Freshwater > Lake | place: USA: Lake Erie, Ohio...
CTCATTATCTGTGAATGGAGTTTATCACCAAGGATGCCTAAGAAGAAGCGCATTTCATTTGCCTTTCTACCTTTTGCTACAGGACGATTTTCTCTAGCCAGTTCAAGCTCAGACAAGAAATATCCCTTGAAGATAGAGTTGAGTTCAGCCATACCTCTGTTAGCAGATTCCAAAGAGATAGGGTTGCCCATATTGATCATCCATTCAATAGATGCATCACCAGGAACCAGGTTCAAATACCAACCTGATAAGTTCAGATTCAATTCCTGAATCAGACGTTCTTTGAATGTGAGCTTAGATGACTCTTTACGTTTACCTTTTGTTTCATTAACTGTACCACTTACATAGCCTATCTTAAACAGATCCTCACTACCCTGCTTGCGTGTGCCAGCAGTTGTGAACATTCTGTTCAGTAGATTGGAATTCTTTGCAAAAGAATCAGTGAGCAGATAGCTGTAAGATGTACCACCCAAACTGTTCTTATCAAACTTTGTAAGCTTGGACAAGAAGTCATACAAATCACTTGCAGCGTTTGTACCAATGTAGGACTGTGTACGGTCACCAGAAACGTTGAAGTATGTGCTACTGAATTCAGGGTTTGTTGCAGCAGCTTTTATCAAAGCAATCTCAAGCAAACGACCACTCATTCCAAGAGACTTTCCTGAGAATGTAGCAATCTTTTCAGCTTTGGCAATACTTTCTCTGATCCCTCTAGCAGCACTTCTGAATTTGTTGTACTGACTAGGAGTGAGACTTTTCACCTCCTTCATAGTGAAAGAGATTCCCATCTTGTTCAGGAAAGCAACGATCTGTTCAGGCTTGTCTAGTTGAACACCACGCAGTTTTGCAGGATCACCTTTGTACACTTTCTCTTTCTCATCATATGTAAAGTAGCCATCTCCTGACTTTGATTTGAATATGATGGAGTTAATGAATTGACTTCTAAGGTTTTGTGCAGCTGTAGACAGATTTGCTTCACCCACTACAACCTCACCATTCTCAAGAATAAACACGTTCCTTACATCAGGACTCTGCTTTCTAAATGTGTTCCAGAACGCACTCAACAGTTGCAAACCATGTTCTGTATCAATTGTAGAAATATCAACACCAGCTTCATTATAAGCTCTCTTGGTGATTCTCTTGTACAGAGTTCTGTAGTTTACATCATTGATAGCAATCTGACGCAATCCCTCAAGCATTTCCTCTACAGATGAAGCATCATGTAGACTGTTCATAAGGGTGATGTATGTTCTGCTCAAAGGCAATAACTGTGAACCACCAATAGAAGATGGAACTCTTTTACCACTAGCATCCACTTGAGGGATAGTTGCTAGCAACAGTTTGATAGCGCTGTGAGCTTTCTTGAAGTTATCAATCTTGGTAGCATCTTGATAATCACCTCTACCACTATTGTTCTCATCACGTAAAGTTAACTGATCGTTCTCATCAAACTCAATCTGATAGCTCTTGAGATATTCTTGATGTCTTGCAGAAATTACATCCCATTGATCTTCAACACTTTGCATCAACTGGATAGTAGTGGCTATTACAGGATTAGCTTCTTTCTGAGTGAAAGATCCATCCTTTACAAGCTGTTCAGCAACACGAATCTTCTTAGCTATTGTTTGAAGAACATCGTCCTTAAGTGATGCATACAACTCTGACTTATTTTGTTTCTCCACCTCAAACAGACTCTTGTCAGTCTTGATCATCTTTGCAAGAGTGAGGTAGGTCATGTGTTGAATGATCTCGTTTCTTTCTCTATCATTGATACCAGCAAGACTCAATGCAGTGTTCTCATCAGCAAATGCACTAGCAATATCAATAACACCTTGATTAGCAAAAGCCAAGTTGCTCTGATAAGGAATGATTGCTTTGTAACCACCCTGGTTGATTTTCTTGAACATGTCCTCAACCTTAGAGTCTGATTGTGGTTCCATGAACAACTTCTTGATGGCTGTCACTAAATCAGCAAACAACTTCAATACAAATGGTCTACCACTTGCAGGTTTTGCAGGAATCTTCTTGAACTGTACATAGTCTCTGAATTCTTCAGCCAGCTTTTCTTCAAGCTGTGTGTCTGTAGCTTCAGAGTAGCTAACATCTTTCAGGCTACTTCTGTCAAAGAATTTGCCCTTTCTAGCTCTCATTTCCTTCAACACAGATTGTTGTTCCTCAGGAGTAGAGAACATTCTCCACACAGCATGGAACACTTCATGGTAGGCAGTGCCCACCTCTGCATTCTCATAGATGTAAATAGCGCCATCCTTGAACATACCCCAAGCTTGCTTACCATTGGTAGCTTGAATGATGTTCTTGACACGATATACAGGAATGTTAGGGAAATTCTTGTTCAACCAAGCTTCCACCTCATTCCAGTTTTCAGGAACAAAGCTTTCCAACTCTTGCTTAAGCACTGCACGCAGAGGCTCATCTTCATCATCAGCAATCTTCTTATTGATGGCATTCAGGATAGACTGACTTACAGGCTTACCAGTGGTTTTCTCAACATCATCTAAGATGATACTTTCTTCATCCTCAGGAATAACTTCTTCAGTTTCATCCTCTTCGAGTATAACAAAGCTTTCATCATCTTCAGCTTGCTCTTCAGCAACAGATGGTGCTTCTTCTTCATCTTCAGGAATAATAAACTCATCCTCATCTTTTGGAAGAAGTGGTTTAATTTCTTGAAGAATTCTTTTCTTTAACACGGTAGCAGGATCCATACCTGCAGCTTTGATCTTAGCAACTACAGCATCCAGATCACCACCTTTGATAATCTTGATTGTAGTTGAGAAGTTGCTATCATTTGTATTTGGGCTCGCAACAAAGATGATCTTGTTTCCCTCAGGAGAAACATATACGTTACGAGTTTTATTGTCTAGCTTATATGTTTTTGGAACAACTGTTGCCTTAGGAGCAGGTTTTGCAGCAGGTGCAGCAGCTTTAGGAGCAAGAGTTTTAGGAACAACAGTTCTTTTCTTTTCAACTACAGGAACAACAAAGTCATCAGCTGTGTCTGTAGTGTAGAAATAGATTGCTGTTCTGTTCACAGCATTTGGATCTTCTACAGGCTTGGCTGTAGTGGACAGAGGAAGTTCTTCACCGCTTCTTTTCTTACCATCAGGAGTTGTGTTTGACAATAGATAAGTCTGATAGTTTGGCCACATTCTACCCTCAACCTCGCCAGTCTCAGAGATAGAAAGAATCTCTTCGTAAGGCTCGTTCAGCAACTTAGACTTGTGTGAGTTGATGTTGTTGTACAGATTTGACAACAGGTTTACAATAATGTCTTTGTTTTCTTCAAGAGATGTTGGTGTAAATCTGAACTTCATTCCCTTACCAGAAATGAACAACATCAGTTTACCAGTCTCTTCATCTTTCTCAAAGAAGACACTGTTGTAAGCACTAGGTTTTCTATTCTCACTTTGGTCTTTAGGAATACCCCAATACACAATAGATCTCAACCAGCTCAACAGACGCTCTGATCTTGGATCCTTTATACCAATCTCAGGGTTGAGCATGTTCTTGGCTATTTGCAGAATAGCGTTGTACACTGTCTCAGCTTCTTTCTCACTAAGATTTCTGTTCTGCAGTTTAACCAGACCATTAGCAGTTTCCAACAACACTGTACCTACAGGTACTCTGAATGATACTGTACCCTTGCTTTCAACAGCAAGTTTTCCATCTCCTGAAGGGAGTTTTGGAATATTGATCACTTGAGATGCCTCAAGATCATCAGCAGTTACAAGATTTGAATCCACAACAGATGTTCTGGTGTTATAGTCAATCTTACCAGTTTCATCTGTAACATTTTCTATTCTACCAAACGACGCTTCGATTTCATGTCTTTCATCCAAGCTAGGATTCTCAAGGACAGACTTTCTCCATGCCTTGTATTGTTCAGTGATAGAGTCTCTAACTTCTTGAGGAGTGTCCTTACGGAACATGCTCTCGTTGTTAAACTCAGCACCCCATTTCAAATCAGCATCAGGGAACACCTGGAATACAGCAAAGTCCAGAGGATTTGCACCATCAGGCAGAGGTACACCATCTTCACCAACCACTCTGATCTTACCATCATCACCCTCTTCAACCATCACCATAGCGATGATCTCATCCTTATTGATGTCCTCATTGATTACACCTGCTTCATCCATTCTCAGCATGTCAGTTAATCCTGGAACGATTTGATCTTCATTCTTGGATGTAACATACACACCACGGATCCTATCCCTGTTCTCAAACTTGTTCAGATTGAAACCAAAGTTGTTAGCTCTCACCTGATGAGCTTTACCTCTGTTCACACCAATTGTGGCTCTTGGTAAAATATCATCAGCTTTCTTAGCTGCAGGTTCGTATTCTTTATCAAACTCAGCAGTTTGCACGCTTGTATCAGCAGTGCCCAATGCTTCTTTGATTAATTGCTCATTGTTAGAGATTGCATCCTCTTCAGCTTTTCTTGCTTGATATGAATCAGCAATAGACTGGAACCTGTCAAGAATTTGCTTCTTGGCATTATGTTGGTTGCCCAGTTCATCAAGCTGTTGATACAACTTCTTTATCTGATCTTCAGCATCTTGCAGCTTGTTCTCGTTTACACTGATCTCTTTTTGAAGATCTTCCAACATAGCGTAGTCTGCCAGATAATCTTTCAGGTCAGCAAAATTCTTGATGGTAAATGTACCATCCTTGATTTCAGCCAGCTTATCCTTGATGTACTGAGGATAATCAGCATCAAACTTGCTCAAAGAGCTTTCCAACAGGTCAGCAAAATCTTTGATAGCTTGTTCAATAGTCTTGCTCAGCTTAGCCAGTACGTTGATGTTATCTCCAGTTTCCTTCACCAACATCTCCAACCACTTAACTTGGTCTTTGAGTTCTTTCAGGAATTCACCAGAGTTTTCTGGAAGCTCATCAAGGTTCTGTCCAAAGTCTTGGAAGTATAAAAGGTTGAACTCAAGCTCATTCTTTTCAGCTTCAAGTTGAGCAATCTCATCCTGTACAGCTTCTCTCATGCGAGAGAGTTTTGTCAAAGCCTTGCTTGTGGTTGAGAACACTCTACCAAACTTAGCTTTCTGACGGCTCATTTCAGGATACTTAGCTTCAAGTGCCTTCTCTCTTTTTGTACGAGGTTCAGACACTCTCACTTCATCACCTATCTTATCCAGATCCTTTTGAATACTATCCAGTTCTTTCTTCTTGCTTTCAAGCTTTTTATTCACTTGATCAAGACGTTCAGACGATTCTCTCTGGAGCTCTGTAATAATTTCAAGACGTGCGTCTTTATTCTTTGCAAGAGTTGCCTCTTGTCTTTTGATTTCTTCTGCAGATGTAAACTCTTCTCTAGCAGTTTTCTGTTCTGCATTCTCAATTTCACCAACCTTTCTGATACGAGGTTCTGTGTATTCTCCTTGAGGAGTAAAATGACGATTATCAACTAGTTTTCTTACAATCTTACCCTTGTCATTTTTATATACAAAGAACAACTTACCCTTATCATATTCAAGTCTACCTGTTCTCTTTCCACTACCAAAGTTGTATTCAAACACTTCATTTCTGTGTCTGTAGAAATAGTTAGCAGTCTTGTTACTACGCAAGTCTGAAGCCTTGAAGAGTTTGTAATCCTCAAGTTTCTCCTTAGAGATATTTCTTTCAACACCTTTGTTATCTCTGATTCTCAGAGTACCATCAGCGTTCTCACCAAGAACAGTGAGCATAGACACTTCGATAGGAACTTCCAATCCATCCTTGTCATAGTCTACACCCTTACCAATATAATATTCTGTACCAATCTCAATCTCTTTTTCTCTGTTCTGAACCTTTACCTTGATAGTTTCCTTCACTGCAGGTACAGGGCCTTGAGCTTCTTCAGGAGTGACTTCCTTGAACTTGTCAGGAGATTGCTTCATCTCGTTATACTCGTTCAGGAACTTGTCTCTACGAATGCTCATTTCAGCAACATCTTCCAGAGCTTGACCAAGATCTTCCTGTTGATCAACAGTGATGTCTTTCATTCCTTTGATGGTATTAACAGCATCGTTGAAACTTTCAACCTTGCCCTCAACAACATCTTTTACCACCTGATCAACATTAATACCAGCAGCAATCAGTTTAGGACTCAGTTTAGGAATACGAACATCATAATCAGCCACCTTAGAAGCAGCATATACCATCTGGTCAATTACAGCAGGTGAATAGGCAGGATTACCTTTCTCATCCACTGCACCAGCATAACGTAAGTTGATAGACTGATACAATGATTTCACATTGTTTGCAGTCTGTTGTAAGTTCTCAACACGTGCAAGGAAAGCTTCTCTTGTATCTGTAGCAAGAGCTTTACCTTCAGCTACAAGTTGAGCAAAGCCTTCATCTGTACTAGCCAATGCTCTGTAGTCATTGATGTCAGCCTGTACAAGATCAAATCTACCATACTTGATACGTGGAGACAGATAGTTGATTACATAATCTGCTTCCTTGTCTTTACTGTTCAGCACATCACCTCTCTTCAAAAGAGCTTCTCTCTCCTGTTGAAGAACAGTTCCACGATTGACAGAATCAATTGTAGCCTTGGTGAAATCAGACAGTTTATAATTGTTCAGCTTCTCAATAGCTTCAGCCGTGTTCTTAGTGCGCTCTCGTTGCTCTCTGTATCTTCCTCTAGCCTGCATAATAGAACCAGACAGACTACCGATTAACACATTCTCCATACCCTCATCGGTAGTGAATGTGTTGATGAATCCTTCTGATAGGCTATCAAGGAAGCTTGTAGCTTCGTTGTTATTCTTCTTGTTAAAGTAGTCTTTGGTACCTACACCAATAGCATACTGTGCACCTTCTTCAAATCCTTCAGATACAGAGAATGTGTACGGTCTAATCTTGTTGAGGGTTCCCAATATCTTACCACCAGCGGCAGGCTTTGCAATGAACTTACCAGCTTCTTGAACAATCTCTTTTGTTTCACTCTGCAGAGAGTTAATCATTCCCTTCTCTGCTTTGAAAGAAGAACCTAAGATTTTAGGAAACTGAATATAGTTGGTTGCTGTCAACAATGCAACGTTAGCTAAGAAGGATGAATCACCAATCTGTTCAGCCTTTCTGTTGATTTCATCCATAGCTGCACCAGTAGGATAGAGTCCATTATTGGTAGCCATATATTCATCAATCAACTTGGTTCTCTCTTCATTCAAATGTTGCAAAGCTTCAAATCCAGCTTCACCTGTTGTAGCCAAACCAGCAACAACAGCTCTTTGAGCAGGATTGAGAAGTTTGTAAGAAGAAAGGAATCTGTCAGAAAGAGATTTGATTTTGCCGTATGTATCAGCAACCTTATTAGCAGACAGTAAAGAGGCTTCTGTAGCAGCAATCACTTCAGCTTGCTTACCAAGTGATACAAGTCTAGCAATACCAGGGAGTGAACTTAACGCTTTGATACCTGAAGCATATACGCCTCCAGATAATGCAGCACCAGCAGCAAAACCTAAGTTCTTCACAATACCATTCCAGAGGAAGTTAGCAGTGAAGAGGTTCTTAGGAGAATACCAAGCAGCAGTGCTTTCAGCATCTGTATAGTAGTTGGGAAGAAGTTCATCATCCAACTTTTTATTGAAATCATCCAGAGCTCTATTCAATGGATTATCATAGAAAGAACTGAAATTACCAGTGGCAATCCAATTACCTACACCGTTCACCAAACCCACTGTACCCTGCAAGAAAGTAGTGCCCGTAAGAGCGAGTCCCTTACCAACACCATTAACCATTTTTGAAGTCCATCCTTGACCTTGACCATACGCATCTTCGTTATTGTAATCACCAGGTACAAAAGAATCATATCTAGGATTACTCATTTCACTAAGAGGACGCATGATGGAACCACCCCTCATTTTACCTGTAGGTTTTCTTACAGAAGCATCAAGTGCTTGAAGAGCAGATACAGATTCTCCATCACCTGCAACACCACCAGGCATAGGATTGTTAAGTCCTCTGAAAGGAATGTTGGGTAGAGGATCTGGAGCAGCGGGAGGCGTATAACCAGTGAATTGCTCTTCTAAACTAGCTCTATCAAGAAGGGGAGTTTGCGGATTTTCTGCCATTATAATGGTTTTTTAGAAGCTCTTTGCAATAATTCTAATTGTGCTTTGGTAGCTTTTTTACCGTCATTCAACAGCTCATACACAGCAGCATCTGTGATTTGAGACATTACAGGAACTACCTCTTCCTCACTAAGCATTCTGAAATAAGGAATATCATTGTGGAATGTTCTTGTAATAGGATCGTATAGATTAAACCTTACAGAATAAGTCTTACCACCATCGTTTGAAATCACTGCACCTGTAACTCCATAAGATTTTATACCTGGAAAATCAGTGGAGTTTAATGATGAGTTTTGGAAAGTGATTGGACCTTTTGTAGGATTGGTTGATAAGAAGTTGCTTGTTGTACCAGTGGTAGGATCTTGACTGCTATACTTTTGCATCATCGCTTGATAAGGTCTGAAAGCTCTCACTGCAGGAGAAGGTTCAAATCTATCTTGGAACGCAAGTCTCTTTTGTTCAGGAGTGAGGTTAAAAGTGGTGGTGCCAGCTTTACCTCTTGCTGTAACTTGGTACATAGTAGGTGCAAATTCTGTACCCTCTATCACAGTGATATTTGCTTCAACATCTCCACTCTCAGCAAGTTTTCTAAGAACATCCTTGTCTAGTCCTGGGGATAAAGCAATTCCTCCTTGTTTATCAGCCATGTCTGCTATTGAAGAAAATATACCAGCAAGACTTTCTTTCTGTTCTTTGGTTCCTGTAGGAATACTGTAAGAAACACCTTGAGCAGCAAGCAATCTTCGTTTCACTTCTTCACCAATGAAGTTGTTCTTTTCAGCAATCACTTTTCCGTACACAGCATTTACATTCTTGTCATAGTTCTTCAGATTTTCCCAAATCACTTTGTTTGCACCTGTGTTCTTAGTACCAGCTTTTGATATTTCATACAACAGATACTCTTTAGGACTCAGTTCCTTTTTAGCCTTCTCATCATCGTAGGTGGTTGAAAGTGATGGGGCACCAGGTCTATCAGGAGATGGTTTATACACTTCAGGCTTATAGTTCTTCAGTTTTGAATTGAAGTTAACAAGCTCAGTTGGAGTGTATGTGTATATATTTCCTTTTCCATCTCTATATGTCAAGTTTGGAGCAGTCTTAGGAATATACTTGTCAATTGTACCAAATCTTCTATCAGCCTCGCTAGCAATTTGAGTAACCATCACTTGGTTCTCTTCAGCTAATCTTCGTGCACCTTGTGTATTGTCAAAGTGTTGTTTAACAACAGGATCCACTCCATTAGGAGATTTCAAGTAAGCTTCTTTCTGTTGATTCAGCCAAGCTTGGTCTTTTCCCTGACTAGCTGCAAAATCACTATCCATTTTCTGTACACCCTGCAGATACGAATTGGTCTGGCCAACTACAGTATCAAGAGCAACTTTAGGAAGCGTGTTAGCATCAACAGGACCAGCTATTGGTCCATATCCTTCAACACCAAGTCTTGCTATACGATTAGCTTCTCTCTTTTCAGCCAGTTCTTCTTTTCTAACTTGGAGATTTGCTAAACCTAAATTGTAATCAAGCATGATCTTTTTCCATTCTTGATCTTTATTTTGTCTCCACTGCTCAGCTTGAGCCAAAGGATTTGATTTATATTCCTGTGTTGTTTCTGTAAATGAGAATGCGTTAGAGAAAGTGTTCATGAAGTTGTTTGTGAACAATTGAGCCTTTGCAGCTTCAATGTTACCACTTGCAAACATCTTGGAAATACTTCCGTACTCACCATTGATTTTGCCTAACACCTTGTCAATAGCTTTGATTTTGTTATCCAAAGCAGCTTTCTCTACAGCAGATGATGTAGAGCTCTTGGCATTCTCAAGAATAGTGCGTTGCTTATTGAAAGCATCAACGTTATTTTTGTACGTAGACTCTATGCTTTTCACAAAGTCTGATGGTGGAACATTTGAATAGTTGTATCTACCATCAATCTCAATCTGCTTCCAATCGTTAGGAGTCAGACCTGCCATCAGAGCTTCTTGGATTTGCTCAGGGGAAATACCAGATAACTCCTCACGAACAATAGCATCCTTGATGATCATTCTACCATTCTTGTCAAAATCAAAAGCGTCTTCTGTGATAGTCTTGTTCTTGGTAAGAGCCTTGATCACCTCAAGGGCATTCTTTCTGTAGTTGGTATATGGATTGTAGGTTCCACTGAATGAAGCATCAACGTCACCATTCAACCAGCTATTTGCCTGTTGAGCAAAGTCCCAGTCGTTTGATGCTGAAGACTTGCCCTCCTTTGTGTAGGTTTCCTTGTCTTGCAGAGCTTTTCTATAAGCCTTGGTTGATGAAACCGCATTCAGAATACGTGAATCTTTTCCAATTTGATTAGCCATGTCCCCAACAGAATTAACCAATTGGAAGTTTGAGAAGTCCCCAGCAGCTACAGTTTTGAGGTTATTACCAAGCTCATCCAGTTTGGACTGCAGATACTTTCGCTGCTCAGGCTGAATGATGTCAAGACCAGCAATTCTGTCAATTTGACCTTGAATCTTTTGAAGACCTTCATCATAGCGCCTTTGCTTTTCCATGCCCACAGACACCATAGCCTCCACAGGAAGCTGCTGGATGTACGGGTTAAATTGGGGGATAATGTCAGTAAATGAAGCCATGGTGCGTTAAGTTAGCAAATTTAATATGAATAATTATAAATTCCAAGAGTTGTAACAACTTTCGGTAAATCGCTCTAACTGAGTTAGTTATATATTTTTTAGAGCTTTGACAATTGAACCGTTTTTGGAAATTTTCGATTTGGTTGAAGCACCAGTTTCCATCGTTGAATTGGGATCAGCATTAGCTACCATTGATTCAAAATCTACTAAAGGGTTCATGTTCATAGCTCTAAACCTAGGATCGAAACGATAGTTGTACAAATTCTCGTAAGCTTGTAATGTCCTGTTTTCCAATTGGTTCTGAGCATATTTAGCAGCAATTGAATTAAGTGCAGCTTGAGTAGTGGCTTTGGTGTTTGACCTAGCTTGCTCTTGTCTTACATATTGCTGATCCAGAATTCCCAAATTCTGAAGCTTGGCCTGGTTCAAGAGGTTTCTGTTCTCTCTATAAACCTGATCCTTCATAGCCTGATTGAGACGGAATTGTTCACCCAGCACTTTTTGATTGGCAGCATACTTTTGAGCAGCCAGTTGACTTTGCATAGCTGGATTGTAACCTACCATTCTCTGTTGAGCTCTGAACGTAGCTTCGTTCTCATTCATAATGTCCTGAAGAGACATATCATAAGGAACACTGAGTTCTGGTTGGAACAATTGTGCTCTTACAGGCTCTAGCTGATTCTGAGACAAAGCAAGCATTTCACCCATTAATTGATTTGGATCTAGAGGCTCAGCATCTGTAGGTCTCAAATAAGGCAGGGCACTGTTCAAAAGCTCCTTCCATGGGAACTTTGTACTCTTCTGCTCTTTACTTTCAAGATCTTCAAAAGGAACAGCAGCAGGAGTGTTTCTCAATGGACCAACATTTACAAGACCTGGTGTAATACCTTTACTAAATGCAACAGGTTCTCCTTTCTCCATTCTAGAAGAGAATGTAGGAGTTTTATCAGCAGCGTTATACAAAGCCTTGCTACTAACGGTTTGTTTACCCAACTTACCATCTACAGACATGCGAGATTTCACACCAACTTCTTCAGCTTTCTTGTTGAATGCTTTCTGGAAATTTTCAACATCTGCTTTCTTACGAGGATCAAATCCTTTCCAATTATACCAAGAGTTGTTGGCTTTCATTGCTTCAATATCTTGTTCTGTAACACCACCGTACAAACCCTTCACACTCTTCTGTTTACCAGAAGGAAGAGTAGAAGCTTCCAAACTCTTAATACCATCTTGTGCCTTCATAATACTAGCGCCAAGCTTGGCAATAATATTACCTTTGTCTGTGGTTTTTAATCCATATTCCTCAACAGTATCATTCATGGCGCTTTGCAGAGCAGCAGCATCCATTTTCTTTTGAGCTATGTCTTTTAGTTTCATATTAGCACCAGTCATATTTGCTTGTAACGCATTGAATTTCAATCTATCAAAAGGAGTGATGAGTTCTACATCATCCAGAGCAGAAACAGACTTTTCAACCAGCTTGTTCTGTTTACCTTCTTTTTCAGAAAGCTCAGCTACATATCTTTTGAAGTTTTTACCTTTTGCTTTTGGATCACCCAGCAGTTGATCAGGAATCTTCAGATTACCAAATACCACCAAGCTAGAATCACCAGCCATGCCACCATCTTTCAGCTTCACAGCAGGCTCACCTCTTTCAACTTCTACAGGGTTGTTACCAAATGTGATACCAATGCCAGTGTTACCTTTTCCATCAGATTCCTCGTGAGACTGACCTTTGAACATGATTGTTTCACCACCGTCTGGTAAGAATGGATTGTAAGACATTGGTTCAGCATCTCCGCCCCAATGAATTTTAAGCTCACCACCCACTTCCATATCTGGTCTTTCTGTAGACATAGCTCTAGCGCTAGGAGGAGTGTATTCCTTCAAATGACCACCAGCTCTAAGCATATCTGCATCATGAGGAGGTTTGAGTAAATCTTTCAAATTGTGCTCACCAAACTTTACAATCTTCTGAGGTTGCCATGTATGGCTAATCCATTTATAATCAGAAGCTTCACCACCATTTTTCATGAATGATGTATTTTGATTCTGTAGACCTTCCATACCTTGTTGAAAAGCCATGTTTTGAATATTCCGTTGTGTAGCTTGTTGAGCTTGTTTAGTTTTTTGAGGTTTTCTGTTAATCAAACCTCCAATCAATTGACCACCAACTTGACCAATCATTCCACCAACACCAGGGAGAATGGCATTACCAACAGCACCACCAATTGTACTACCAATGTTACCACCAGCATTTTCACCACCAATACCAGTGATTATATTACCTAAAAGGTCACCACCACCAGCGTCTGCAAATGCTTCTAGTCCAGTTGCAGCTTTATGCATTTTACCACCATGCATAAATTGTTTGTAGCGATCACTATCTTCTAATGGTTCATATCCCAAATCATCATATAATGTATTGGGAGCGAATGTATTAGCTATCTCGCCAGGAATGCCGCCAATTGTTTTACCATCTCTTGCAAGTACATTTGTACCTACACCATAGATAGGGAAGAATTCCTCACCAGTATTTGTTACATCCTCAGGACGAACATATCTACGTTGGGTTTGTTCTGGACGAGTTCTAGAAGCTTGCAACATTACATCGCTCACAGCTTTTGACTGCTCAGCTCTTTGCAATGCTCTCTTTTCATCTCTCAACTGTTGAAAACCTTGTATTAATTTGCCAGCAGGACCAGCTTGCTCACCTATTGTTTTAAGTAAGTTACTACCGCCACCAGTCTTTTCTTCAATATCAATAGCTGGATTTTCAATAGATTTTAAAGATGTTGCATTCAAGCCTACTTGAGCTTTTTTGAAAGCCTTACCATGAACTTTCATAAATGCTTCTTCTGTAGGAAACTTCTTGTAGAATTCCTTTTCAGACTTGACACCAGCAATTTTAAGAATCTCTTTCTTCATATTTTAATATTTATCTAACCAGCCGCCAGTGGTTGGTTTGTTATAGTTTGTAAAGTTAAGCAATTGATCCAACTTCTTAAGTGGTTGAGCATCAACATTGTTCACACTCACACCACCTTTTGCAACAGGCATTTCTGTTACATACTCACCATCAAATTCATAGTTTTCTCCAGGCTCCATATACTGAACATCACCTGTATCAGAAATACCAATAAGAGGTTGATCAACCCCCTCCATCGTGATGATGTTGGAAGGAATAACAACAGCCTTTCCCCAGTTCTCAGGATTCCAATATCCCTCAGGATCAATCACTGTACCATCTTGACTAATGGTCTTTGGTTTGAAATCCAATCCTTCCTGATAATATTTCATTTCACCACCATTCTGAAACTCATCATAAGCCTGATAAGTATCAGTGGCTCTTCCTGCTGCGGGTCCATATTTACCAATAGCACTTAATGTTTCGCCAGCAACTCTTGCATTTCTAGCTTGTCTTGCAGTAATTGCAAAAACCTTACCTGCTTCTTTGGCAATTTTTCCAACCTTTCCAACTTTTCCAAGAAGAGGAATTGCACCAAAAACTTCCAATGCTGTTTGAGGAGACCAGCCAGTCTCATCATAAGAACGTTTAATATCATCCCATGATGATATGCCAGTAGGATCTACAATCTCAAAAATGTTTTCAAGATTTGAATCTTCTTTCACTTTTCTTCCTGGAATCTTACTAATTTCCTTCAGAGTTGGCTTTTGATATTTTTTCACACTGTCACCAAATTGTGCACTAGCCTTTGTCTTCTTAGCATAGGGCCCATTGGATGGAGCAGCTCCAGCTGTACGTGCATATGTGAATCCTACAGTACCAGGAAGACTACCACCCACTGCAAAGTTTCCTAACACACCTTTTCCTTTCTTGTAATTCTCACCAAACCATTGAGCCTCTTTGTCTGAAGGAAACTGAATATATGTTTTGGTCTTGTCTGCATAATCATATGCATCTTTTCCTAAATACTTCATTTTACCACCAGGCAGTCTTACAACAGTGGGGTACACTCTACCATCAGCAGACTCCATAAAGTGTGTACTTCTACCTTTCTGACCAGGAATTTGAATAGAAGGAGTGTTCTTTTCATACAGTCTTTTCACCCAGTCTAAATTCTTATTAGCGTTTAGCACACTATCTACATAACCACCATCTTGCATAGTTCCACCCCAGGCACCATTGTAATTGAAACCTTTATCTGTAAGGCCACCCATAGTTCCCTCAATACCATTCTGTGCTTTTGGAATATATTTATCTAACCACTTTTTCATTACTTATAAGAAATTTGAGCTGGTGTATAAATAAACTGACTAACCAAATGCACATCCGAGCGATTGTCAAGAATATGTCTAACCTTCAATTCCTTAGCTCTCAGAGGTTCCTTCTTGAAAGATCTCTTACCATAGTCCATATTTGTTTGATTCACCACCTTGTCCAAAGATAAGTTCTCACATGTACGTACAAACAAAGGTTCCTGTTTATTCCTCACTAATGACCAGAAAGTGTTATACTGATAGAAGTTATCACTCTTAGTGAACGTAATCACCTTAGAGTCATTCTTATATACAGGATATTTCATATATTCCTTCAGGTTGTTTATAGGCTTGGGTACCAATTCCAAAACTCCTGTAGACTGCTGTCCGTTGTATAGAATGGCTTTGTTGAACCAGAGGTTGTCTGTTTCCACCTTTCTATTGTCATCTGAGATACCGTCTGGATCAATAAAGTATCTGTAGGCTTTAGTGTAATCCTGTACAGATTGTAAAATTTGATCATTGTATTGATATACAAATGGATATTCAATAATATATGGCTCTACGTTATTATAAAACAGATTGTAAATCACTGGGTTCTTTAAATGCCTCCAGATACATGCTGTTGTGATTTGTTTGTATTCAGCTGCAGCAAGTTCTACTGGATTTGTAACAGTGATGGGAAAAGTCTTCTTCACTTTACACTTACCAGTAGATTCAAGAGTCACCATTGTAACATTATCGCCAACACTATAACTCACCCCTTCAATCAATTGAGCTTTAGTAACATCAGTTGCTATGATGTTCTTGAACTCATCACTGATTGTGAAAGGACCAGCTTTAGGACCTGAACTTGTTAATTTTATGACAATTGATTTAGACATTTGTTACTTTGAATTATATTAACTGATAATTGTAGTGGTAGTAGTTGTTGTAGGAAAACAATTTACAATATTCATAATTAGTCCATTTACCACCTGGAAAACTACACCACTATTTTGGGAAGCTCCTGTAAAATACCATCCGTCAGGAATTGTCTCACAATTATTTAAACCATTGGACAAATACACTTCAGAACCTAATACCAACCCTTGATACTCAATAACTTGATAAGTAGGAATAACATTTACATATTCTCCATCAACAATGTTCTCATTAAGATAGGACACTGCATCACATGCATCTTCTGAACTTCCTGTAGAAACAACATTAGAAGGTGGAGATGTGATATCATATCCTGTGTAAAACACCTCAGTAATTAAACCAGAAGGTCTTTCGCAAGGAGGCTCAGGAGGAGGTACAGTTATAATTGCTGTTCCAGAAAATTCACAATTAGTCTCAATTGCTACACCATCAAGATCACAATCAATAGCAATTGTTGTAGTTGTAGTGGTTGTTGGAGGAGCAATAGTTGTCGTTGTGGTTGTGGTTGGAATAGGTCCAACTGTACCAACAATTATATCAATATCTTCACAACAACCGTTTACACCAGAATAGAAGAAGTTGTTCTCACCAATATACCAGTTAGGTAGGTAGGTGTGGAAGCTTATCCAACTCTTTGTATTGAAGTTGAAAGAAACAGTCCAGCTTTTATTGCAGAAGTATTCTTCATCTGTCAAATATACTAAATTCTTGACAGTCAAACCGTTAACAGTATTTACAAGATAAAACTGTCTATCGGTTTCATCGTATATGATATTGTCAACTTTAGGAATGTAATCAAGTTTGGTAATTAATACACGATCATATTTAGAATCGTATACACCATGTAAACCTACACCAGTGAAATGGTTGTCTGTAGGAACATTAGGGAAGTAGCGCAATATCTCAAACGCTAAGTGATCTGTAAAGAACCTGTTCAGACCAGAACCAAATCCTGACAAATCAACCGCATCTGTTCCACTAATCAAGAACACTTGACCACGCTTAGCATCAATAGTTATCTGTCCCTGAGGAATCTTGAGGAGCATCTTGTTTTGAGTTCCTACATATCCCAAATCAGTTTCAGCAAAGTCAATTGGAGGTGCACCTCTGAACAACATCGGATTACCTACGTATGCAGCTTGAGGGTTGCTGGTGTCAATTGTCAATAAGTTGTTGTACATCAACGTCTTATTCTCAAATCTAGCCAACACTGCTCTGTTCTGAATACCATCCAAAGAGATAAGATTTCCATAGTTCTGAGGGAAATCAAAATATGAAGCAGCTCTATAAATCAACCAGCTATTCACTCTATTGTCAGCATCAATATTCTGAGAATCAGAATAGATTGCTCTGAATGGATAGAATGTATAACAAGGTTTGTCCCAATCAATTGGAAGGTGTGTAAATGTATTTTCTCTGTTTTGCTTAGAGAATGTTGTATTATAGTAGTAAGTGTTGTCCTGAGCAATTGACACAAAGTTTTCTTGTAACCAGTTGTCAGGAATACCTGTACTCACGTGTGGCCAGAAGTCACCCTCTCTATTGTTGAAAGCTTGACGTAAGTCTAAGTTGTATGAGCTCTCACAATAGAAATTAGGAATGCCATAAGCAAACAGATAGAAATATCCATCATAGAATGTTCTGTTAGGATTCTTATCTGCAGCTACAGGAGGTACAGAGTTTGGACCAGGCTCTTGACTATTTGGACAATCAAAGTTGTGTGCCTTGTATGAAATGATATTTGAAAGCACACCACCAGCACTTGTGTAATCTTTCAGAATAGAACGTGCTGAGTGCCAATACTTTGGATAGGCAATGTTACCAATCTCATCATAGAATATGTCACTATCATCAGGAGCATTCACTCTATTGTCAATGAAGAATGGAAGCTTTGTCTTGAAAGCAAATCTGCTGATGAATGTATCACCACCAAATACTACTTGTTCACTTGTTCCTCCTGAGCCAATTAGATATTGAAATCCAGTATCTACAGTATCGTATGAGTAGATTTGTCCATACTGATTTAAGAATACATTCTTGATAGATGCGTAGTAAGAAACTACTGTAATATCTTCTTCTTTAGCAGGAGCATCACAGTTACCTATGCTAGATATAGTAAATCTTGATCTATCTGTAACTCCTGTAGGAATTACGTTAGGACTTTCATTTGCAAAAGGAAGAGCTGGTTTGTTTAAATCAGTTCTCAGATAGACAGATGATTCTCTTTGGAAGTTGTTAATGTTGTATGTATCATTAACGTTCTGTACACCAGGAATCAAATATCTAGCAATGTCAAGATTTCTCTGCTTAACACCTTGGTTATCAGGAACTCCAACACCATAGTTGTAATCAGCAACAGAGTTGAAAGAGTATGCATAATTCTTTCTTGTAATACCATTGATATAGATGGTTAGATATGCCTGGTATGCAGCAAACATTGCTGAAGCATTAAATGGCGTAGTTTTGTTACCAAGCTCATTTGAACTATCCAACGCATCACGTTGAGCTTCTTCTGTCAATAATTTATACTTGGCATTACCTTTCACTTCAACAAAGTGAGCCTTACCTTTACCAAACATCACACTCTCCAGCTTCAGAACATTACCTAAGAATGGTTGTCCAAAGGATGTTTCAGGAGAATTGAACACTTGTCTATACTTCTCTGTAAAACCAGGTTGAGGAGTTTCTGCTTTACAATCAGGACCTGTAACAATTACTGGTCCATTGATACACAAATCACCTGAACCACCAACTTTCTGAGGAGCACCTGAACCAGGAACCACATACAAAGTTAGAGTTGGTCTACTTGGCCAACCATCTACCCATCTTTCAGATGGACCCATGAATATATCATTCCATGCTACACGTGCACCTGGAGGAAATAAACCAGGACAAACTTGTACTGTCCAAAGTTCATATGTAGAAACACCAACCCCACCTGTAGCAGGAGGAAGTACAACAGGCTTACCTATAGAGCAAAGATTATATGTTCCAGTGAGTGTATACTTAATCTTAGCCTGTTTGTTAGTGTTACAATCAACATATTGCACTTCAGCAGTTGAATCAGGACCTAAAGTGTTAATAACAACTTGGTACGATTCACAAAGCTGTGACCATGCATTATTGTTCACATTGAGAAATGGATCTGAATTCAGATCATTGTATGGATAGTTAGGATAGAAATATGTTTGCTTCTCTCTTTCATACGTGTTTACGTTTCTCAGAATACCTTTGGCAACAATAGACTTGTTTGTTCCACGATCACCACGAATAATCTTGAATCCTACAATATCATCTTTCTGTTCACGTGTAAGATTGGATGTTTCAATTAATGATGCAACTTGTTGAACATCAATACGTACACCAATTGGAAATACAGCATCATTACCCATCACCATTCCAGCAGCTGTTGTAAACAACTTAGATTCATAAGCTGGACTAATGTTAATGTCAGGAAACTTATGATGTCTGATAGGCTGACCAGCTAAGTCACCCCATACACTTTCATTACAAGGATATGTCTCTATAGATTCCCAATAAGCAAATTCACCATATTGATATGGTCCCTTGTATTCAGGAGCAGGGGAATAACCAGAGGAAAATCCTGTTACAGAACCTGTATTATAGATTTTCCAATATGAGCTATAACCTATTCCTCCTGATGTGTAATCAGGTTCACCTATAAAATCAGGATTAGTATTCGGTACATCTGGTTGTGAAAGTTCAGAATTATTTTTAACTCTACCAGGAATATGGAAACCGTCTGTTTGCTTACCGTTTCTGAGTAAGAAAACTATTTCAAAAGGATATACCTCATCTCTCAAGTAACTTCTGAGATTCGTAGCATTTAACTCATCTGCATAGTTTTCTGTTGCAGGGATTCTCCATGTTTCCCACATCAATTCTATCTTACTAGCAATGCTCTGATAGTTGATTCTATCAATAGAAGTAAGATTGTCCCAAACCAGAACATCTTGCACATTTGTCAAATCTTGTGCAATATCATAAAAAGGAAACTTCTCAAATATATCATTGATGCTCAATCGAATCTGACTAACATTCTGGCCAGTGTACGTGATTTCCTTCTGAGGACTATCAATATAGTATGTACCGATAAGCTCAACGGAAGTGATGGCATTTACAGTTTGTATCACTGCAAGATTGAAGTATTGATACAAACCACTATCCTCTAAGTTCTTGACACTCAGAACGATAGACTTACCGACTGGATAATTGAAGTTTACACTTGTAATTGCTGGGTCAGCAATAGGAGTGGGATTGGTAACTGAATAATATGATGTATACGGATTACCTTGAGGATCACAATATTGAATAGCAAACTGATATGTACCAGCTTCCAGATTACCTGTGCTACTAACATTAACTACTTCAAGTTCTGGAATCTTGAAATTAGGCTGAAGTTTCAGTTTGTTACAATCAAGTTCCTCTGTATAATCAGGATCACAAAGAGATGTTCCAGGAGTAATTACCTTTGGAACATTCTCAATATCCATGTATCTTCTAGGATTATATCCATCAGTCCAATAGATTTCAGTTGTACAGTTTGTAATCTTGTGTGCAATCTTATGGATGGGGTAGTTTACATTAAAATTAAGACAAGGTGCACTAGCAAGCACACGATAGACACAATCATTATTCTCCATATATCCAATCTGGCTAGCACCATCATCTGGATTTGTAATAAAGAATATGTGTTTGTTCTTCTCTTGAATAAAGTGACTACCTATAAGCACAAAGCCAGAAGGGAATGTAACGCAAAGTTCATTCCCAGGCTCATTCTGATAGTTTACAGAATTAGCATCATAATTCTCGACAACAGCATTCAATGCATATGTCAACTTACCCTTAGGGATCTGGTTGACAGTCTGGTCCATGTTAAGACCAGTGGTAGCATTGTTATACTCTTGTCTTATGTTACCTTGTTCTTGTTCAGCCATGTCTTATTAATTATTTCTTCTCCAACCATATCTGTTAATACGGTTAGGTAATTCGTACATATTAAATCTGTTCAAGTCATTCTTTATCCTACGCTGTTTGGCCCAAGGATCTTGCTTCTTGATTTCAATATCAGCCATGATGAAAGCTTCTTCAGCTTGTTGTTTGTAGTAAATAAGCTTTTGCTGTAGCTGATTAAATGTCTCATCATTAGTTTGGTTCGTGAGGGTTTCCATCATCTTATACTTGATGAATGCCTCAACATATTCTCTCACACGAAAGTTGTCTGGAATTAGCTGATTTCCTAGATTGTCATACTCAGTTGCATAGAAAATCAAGTGCACCACTCCATTGCGGAAGTTTGTTACAAACTTATTGTCTCTGATGTCAAAGCTATCATAACCAGCAGAACCAGGTGTAAATTCACGAAGAGGAGGAGCTTCCTGATAGAATTCCCAGTTACTTGTGTAATCTACAGCACAGTTCTTTTGAGCAGATATGTTACCAGGTTTTAGTAAATATTGTCTACGATATAGTACAGGAGCTTCGTTATTAGTCTTGTACACTGTCTGGATCAACTCAGGCATACAGCTACCATCACAACCCACATTTCCACAACAAGGACTAGGAATTGCACAATCTGTTACAATTGGACTCACTTGAATAGTTGTTTCTGTTGCAGCTTGTGAGTAGAATGAATTTGCCTGTTGATATGGAAAACCATTAATTGCTGTACAAAGCCATGCCTCACGAACAGCATAGAAGTTGTCTGGAAGTCTAGCTTCGTAATCATTGATGTACAACACTTCCTCTTGAATGACATAGGTTGCCCTGCCCAGTTTTCTTAGACACTTGTCGAGATAGGTAGGAAACATCAAATCATCTATTGCACCTGTATCGAAGTAGCTTTTAAACTCTTCCTTTACAGTTGAATAGATAATATCAGGAGAAATGAAGTTATATTTGTAATAGTATGACATCTATTTTAAATTTTCCATGTGTGATAAATGTGTTGATATTTATCGCTGGCTTTTAGATAATGAGATAGTAGTCTAGAAGTGTTTCTGGATGGTTTGAAATACCACAATTGCGAGAACTTGAGCCTTGCAGTTTCTTTAAACCACATCCATCCAAAGAAATGACCTTCTGTATGGAAGTTGAAGTTGTAGATGCGTTTACCTTTCTCTTTTGTCTTTTTCCAGTCAATAGGAAGATTGATAAACTCTTTACCATCCACACCTTTTATTTTTCTACGCTTCTTCTTATTAATGGAGAAGTCACCAAATCCATATGGAAGCTTTGCTCTTTCACCTGTCTCAAGGATGTATTCTTTGAAAGACTCGTTGAAAGTGTAAATAATGTTTCTCCACTCGTCAAAGCTCAGCTTTATTGAGGGATTCTTTTTACAAAAGTTATTGTAGTTTTCTTTACTTGCGCTTCGCCAATCTATCTTCACTCTCATTATCTCAAGTTTGGAGCATTAGGTGCTTGACCATCAACTCCATCACTTGTAATATCTGTCTTGATATTGAAGTATGTAGACAGAAGTTTCTGTGACGTTAATTCCAAAACCTGCTTTTCCAAATACCCAGGAACAGGAGACTCCTTATCCAGAGGATTTTTGCAAAGCTCATCTACTGTATACTCTTTTCCACAACCGCACTCAGGATACATGATGTCATTAGGAACATCTTCTTCAAATAATGCAACTAGTCTAATTGCTTTCAGAAGAGGATTGTTCACATAGAGATAGCCATTGGAAATCCAATAGTACTCTTCCTTCTTGACGATTGGGAGTTTCAGTAGGTTAATGTATCTGTTGATGGTTATTTCTTTTAACTTCTTACCCTGACCACTCATCGCATTGATTGAGTAGACACCTTGAATAACATATTGATAGTTACCTTCAGTGATGCGAGGAAGTTTAAATTTTGTTCTTGCTACAGAACAAGGGTCTGAGTATTCACAACATTCTGAAATAGGAACTTCCACCATCTCCAAACAAGGAATGGTGGTAAAAACTGTATCAGTGGCCCACAGTTTTCTGAGGTTTGTTTCACGCTTAATTAGTAAGAAAGCGTTGTTTTTAATCTCAGACATAATAGCTCTATCTGTTATCAAACTATCAGTTGATAACAGTTTATGCATTGATCTTACGTCTGAAATAAGTTTCCTATAAGTAGACATTATAAATACTGTTTGAATATGTTTGTCATTCCATAGAACCTGTCAACAAGGAAAGCTGTTACTTCCCCTTTAGCACAAGTGTAGCCATTCTTTTCGTCCCAACCACTCTTTGCAGTGGAGAAAGCAGGAACTTGGTAGAACTTGATACCATTGAAATCTTGACTCAGTTCATGATGTTTATCACCTGTGAATATATAGAAAAATTCGTGATCTGACCAACTTTCTTTAAACTCCATTGGAAATATTCCAGCAAGCTTTGCAGGTTTAATTGCATCACCATGGTTAAACATCATTGCTGTAAAACCATAACTTATATACTTCCTGTATTTTGGAGAACAATCAAATGTCAGTCTATCAATGTTTCTGAAATATGTCTGTAACCAATTTATCAAGTGCCATCCTACATACTCATCATGATTACCAGGAACATAGACAATTTCTACTTTTCTAGAGTAGGTGAGCAACATTTCAATCATAGCCACCTCATGAGCACATATCTCTTCAAATGATTCATGATAGCTTTTGGTATTCTGTTGAGGAGTTCCTTTTGTAGTGGTTCCTGTAAACTCACTGTTAAACTCATCTGAGCCAACTATGTAGATAATTTTTTCCAAGTTGTTAGACAGTGTAGCTTGTTCAAGAATAAGTTCTATTTTATATGAAATTGTTGAAAATCTAGCAAACGTGTCATTTTCACCATTTACATCCAACTTGTTGTAATGAGGATCCTGCTTATTAATCACCAATGCAGCATCTGTATGTCCTGGTTTAAATCTTGGTAGAGAAATCTCTTTTGCTTCGGGCTTATATCTAGTCAAAAACTCCATGAAGGAGTTCTGAAACAGTTGTTCGTCTTTCTTTTTTGTTAACCAAGCTTTCACTTGGTAATATGGTTTTTCAGCATTTCCCCAGTAATTCTGGACGTATTTGCTAATTTCCCATTTCTCTGTATCAATTTTACACTTCTGAATTAATTCATCAAGAGTCTTGATTTCTTCATCTGTGTGAAAAATAACCTCTCCCGTTCCTTTTGCAACATCTTCTGTGAAATGTTTAATGGCTATTTGCTCTAGTTCACCAATGTATGTTGCAGTTTCAGCATCTTTATTTGTATTTTCTGAAGATCTCAGTTCTTTCAGCAGAGCTTCAACCTCATCTTCTGAAATGTTTAGCTTTTCTGCATAGAACTTTTTACTCTTCTTCCAACTCAAAAGTTGTTCAAGTTGGCGAAGAAGGGATTGATTATCAGGCATTTACCGTTACATTTGGTTAAAATTACAGTAAAGGTACGAAGCTTTTTTGATAATTTCCAAATTAATTTAACCACTTTGGTTATCTATTCTAACCAATCTTGTTATAAATAAAAACTCCCAGGAGTAGAAACTCCCAGGAGTAAGCCTTGAAAACCAACAAACAAGGCTTTTAATATTTTAACAGGAAAATCCGCCAATAGATACAGGATCTCCTGTTACAGTGTTTACACACGCACTTGTGATAGCATCTTCACAAAGTGATGGTGATGCACCACCTACTAGTGCAGTTCCTGAATTCTGTCCAGCCAAAATAGTAACTGTTCCAAAATACAGAGTTGAGCCTGTAGAGAAAAGTTGGTATTGGAAATCAAAATCAGTGTTCTGACTTACATTTCCTCCAAGTAATGTAATTGTAAATTGAGCCTGACAGTCTGTAACGTTAACTTGTTCAATTGTGTAAGATAAACTACTTATAGAAAGAGAAGGAGCAGCTGTAGTTGTTGTAGTTGTTGTTGTAGTAATTGAACTACACAGCGGCAGGAACTGCCAGAAAGATTGTCGTATCAAGCTGGTTGAACTTGATGCAATTACACTACCGCCAGAATCTCTCAACTGTAATGTAAAGAATACCGCAGGCTGTAAACCGTTTGGCTCTTGATAGTACAATTTA